>Ga0222716_10000122_pt1 | contig 60674 bp, 65 predicted proteins | sample C33_13DmetaG_FD_165044 | JGI IMG/M metagenome (GOLD analysis project Ga0222716, IMG submission 165044) | Estuarine water microbial communities from San Francisco Bay, California, United States - C33_13D | ecosystem: Environmental > Aquatic > Marine > Unclassified | place: USA: California... | reverse complement strand
GTATCAAGCAGATCTTTAATTTTATCAATAGTATATTCAACTGCTTTTTCTTCTTTAGGAGAATTCTCCTTAAGCATCTGCATATATACATTTGTAATTTTGCTATCCATACCTGTAGTATATTAGAGTTCCTTATACCTGAATATCATCAAGTGCAGCTTTAGTTGAATCAACACCAAGCTCAAGGAAGTTTTCAATTTGACCAGCAATGTCCTTAGCATCCATAGTTTCAAACGCCCCTTGAAGCTCTTTAGCAATACGACCCTCACTATCATCAGGTACATGTAAAAAAGCTTTAAGTAAAAGACCAACGAGATACTTCTCACCTTCTGGAGTCATTTCTGCAGGATCTTGAATAGGTGGCTGTTCAGCCATATCTGTTGCATCCATCTCATCTGCCTCAACGAGACCATACTTTTTAAATAGTTCTAATGTCTTATTCATCATTTTAATTCTCTAGCTATGTTATTAAGTTTCTTTGCCATTACTTGATAAAGTTTATTTTTAGCACTAGCAACCATCTTTGTACCATCCCTACTCAATGCACCAGCTTTAGCATCCACACCACCAGTTACTGCATCCGCAGCTGCAATATCCTGTTGAATTTGTTGAATATCCTCTTGATCCATCTCTCCATCCTCCGCGACACCCGTCATTTCCTCTTTAAACTCTTGAAAATTATCAAAGGCAAAATCACCACCGGTTATTGTAAACTGATTTACTACTTCACCTACTGGATCTGTTAAGGTAACAGTAAACTCATCTTGAGCTCCTGGTTGATTTTCTGCGATAAGCTTCAAAAACTTCTTCATACCATTATTTATGGTAAAAGAGAGAATTTAACCTTAGCATTTTCGGTAAATTCTCTTTCTACTTTAGTCAAGCCTGTATTTTTAAGGAACTTCTTAAATTTTTTGAAGCAAACTGCACTTGAATCCTCTCTCTTAACTACTCTATACTTTAACTCTCTTAAAAATGCATCAAATGATATTGTATCGTATACAATCGTTGTTGGTAGTGCATTAAAAATACGCTTAACAAGCATATTTTCTACAGGGTACTTAGTATACTCGCGATAGTAAAAAATCTTCTTAGTATCTGACTCTTTACATATATTAATAATTTGATGTAACATAAAATGAGTACCTATTCTGTTTTTATCCCTCTTACTCATCTTACCTAACTCATTTTCCGCAATATAATAATTATAATCCTTACAAGACTGAACAAGAGCCGGCTCTAAATCTATATACTCAACATTCTGTACATCATCAAAGTAACTGAATTTTGTTTTAACTAGAGCGGTAGTAGACATATCAAATATTTATACTAGAGTTCCTTATAACTTAGGTATTGGTTGAGATAATTTAACTTTTCCTAGGCGAATGTTTATAATGCCGTTGTAGTAGTCATCTCTAAGTAGTACCTCCTCTTTAAATTGTAGCAAGGTTTCTAAATATGCAAGCTCACTCTTGGATTCACACCAAAATAGTATTTCAAACTTAAAGCTTTTCTTTCCCAACTTTGAAATATCCTCGTTAAGTTCCTTAGATGAAGAGGTATAACTCTTCCAATCAGTTTCAACCTCTGATATACGTCGATTCTTCTTTCCCTTGAGCGGTGGTCTCTTCTTCAACGTAAGACATTGCTTTTTACCAATATACTTTCTATTATTAATGAGGTTTGTTATTCTATAAACAAACCCATATGGAAGTGCTTCCTCTGTTAGAAGGCCTTCCCAATGACCAAGATCAGCCATTATCCTTCATCTCAACCTCTTCTTCATTCTCCCCCTTTAAGAAAACACCATTAATACCCTTGCTCTTATTTTTCCTTTTCTTAGATTTACCTTTCTTACCGACTACACCCTTTCTTGTATCGACTTTACCGAGCATTTTAGGTATACGTGTATCATTAGGAGCATAAAAGTCTCCCTGCTTAGGTTCACCGGTTACATTTGTAGCACCAACCCCAGCATCTGCCGTCGTCATATCTTCAGCAATATAATCTTTAAAATGCTCAGCAAATGTTTTTTTCATACTATTATTTATAGGTTAACTCTTCTTTTTAAAAATAAAACCTTCAACATAAACGTAATCCATTTCTGTATTATCTAATACGTATAATGCATCTTCGATAGTAGTTAGAATCGGAGCTCCTTTAATATTAAAAGAGGTATTTAATATAACTGGAATTTCATCACGCTTTTTAAGTTCTTTTAAAATATCATAAAAGAGCTTATGACCTCCTTTAGATACAGTTTGTAATCTTGCAGTACTATCAATATGTGTAATAGAAGGTAGCACTTCTCTATATTCTTCCTTTACAGTAGGAGCATAGCTCATAAAGTCTGACTCAAAGACATTATCAAAATATGTATCACTATCTTCAAGTCTGCAGACCGGAGCAAAAGGTCTATACCATTCCCTAAATTTTACTTTTGAGTTAAGAATATCCTTCATATCTTTAATAGATGGATCACAAATAATACTTCTATTACCTAATGCTCTCGGTCCTATTTCTGACTCACCTTGAAGCACACCTATAATCTTACCATCTTTGATATGATCTACTAGTTTACTTATACTACATTTAGTAGCTTTATATTCCTTTTTATAATTATCAAACTTATCTCTATCAAGAATATCAAATCCCATATATGGTGATAATTTTTCTTTTATTTCTGTATACAATAAAAATTGGCCTAATGCAAGTCCACAATCATTCGGATAAGGTGGTACAAAGAGAGTACCACCAACTTCCTTTAAAGCACGTGCCATTCTTTGATTAAACAAAACATTTAATGCACAGCCTCCGACTAATATTACATTGTGTGGTGCACCAGCTTTCAATAAATCATTAATTATGTTAGATGCTAAATGCTCAAAAATATGTTGTGAAGTAGCAGCTAAGTCATATGCATCCTGACCCTCTATAGAGTTTAATTCCAATTTTAAATTAATTTCCTCACCTAATAAACTTAAAGCATTACCTTGACTCTGAATATTTTCATAATAATTAGCAATAGGTTGGATCCACTCCTCCCGTACATTACCATATCCACATAACCCCATAATTTTTCCGGAGTAAACTAGAGAATGATCCTCACAATCTGGCCCAGCTTTAATTTCCTTTATGCATTTTGCTATATGCCCATAGGGTATACCTAGAGAGTAATTATAATCAGTTAAACGTTGAAGGTTACCATTTTTATATAGATATGATCTTGTAAAGCAAACATTACTAGTATCATCATAACCCCCACCGTCGAATGATAGCAGTGTTGCGTCCTTCAACTCAGAAGTATAAGCACCACTTGCTGCATGCGCATCATGGTGACTTGCAGCCTTAAACTCTACATTAGGAAAATACTCTTTAATAAGTGGCCCATCATGAAGATTAGGATCATTTATTGCAATTGTTTTAATATTGCCTTTTACATTAGCTTTAATATATTGTAAAAAATCTCTTCGCTGCTCGTCTGTTGTACCAAGACCTTCACGATAACTCATCGTATGAGTAAATGCACCATAACGCTGTTTGACGAATCGCTCATACTCTAAGACTTTAATTTTGTTGTCCTTGTCTATATACGTAGCAGCTGCATCATGGCTTAAATATAAACTTAAAACACTAGTGGGATCTACTGCTTGCTCTACTTCCGACATATGTATATTTACCATGGTAGCAAAAAATATCAACTACTAGTTGATTTAACGTAATTGTAGATTACTATATTGGTAATAGATGGAACTACTTAAAAAATATATCGATGAGGTTGGTAAGGATTTAGTTCTCGACGACTTTAATATTAAGGAAGTATCTCTACGTTTACCTGCAAGGAAGCATTATTGGGTAGCTCAACTTATTAAGACAAAGATTGCTCGTAATCAAACGTTTGCTAAAAAACGAGAGTTGAAAAAAAATATTACTAGAGAGGTAATTGCTACCTCACCGGTGAAGCTTACTCAATCAGCAGCAGAGCAAGCAGCAGAGAGGCATGATACACTTGCTGAGCTCAATGATAAGATGAGAGAGTTTGATATTATTATAGAGTATCTAGAAAAGGTAGAGAAAGTATTATCGCAAATGGGGTTCGATGTTAAGAATGCTATTGATATAATGAAGCTCGAGCAAATGTAATGATCTCATTTGATTATAAAAAAGCAACTGGTAAGACTCCTTGCAAGTTAGTAGTTAAGTGTACTGATAAAGAACTATTTAATCAGATACGTGAAAACTTTTCTGTGGAAAATACTGGCGCTAGATTTGCTAGAAGGTATTCTCGGTTTGCTCCACAACGTAAGTATGTTATTACTCCGACCGGTAACTGTGAGTTAGGACTATACTGGTCAATTAGACAGTATCTAATTAAGAGTCAGATAAAAACCGACATCGAAGTATCTCCTGCTCTAACTAAAGCTATTAAAGTTGGTATTAATAAAGAAATGGTTAATGATTTTGAATTTACTCTTCGCGATTATCAAGAAGAGGTTATTAGAAAGGCTATAAAGCTTGGAACTGGTACTTGCGTTCTCGGAACTGGCGCTGGTAAGACATTTACAACTGCGGCCTTAATTGAAAACTTCTTTAGAGCAGCAGGAGATAGAGATACCTTTAAATGTCTTATGCTTGTACCGGATTTAGGACTTGTTACACAAACATATGATGAGTTTTTGAATAGTGGTACGACATATAAGCTCACTAAATGGACTGGTCAGACTAAACCAGATTTTACTGCTAATGTAATTATTGCTAATATTGGTATTATTCAAAGTAGATTTGAGGAGAATGAATGGTTAAGACATATCGACCTTCTAGTAGTTGATGAGTGCCATAAAATTACTGCTGGTAATAAGATTTCAAAGATTGTTCAGCAAATAAGAACACCTAATAAATTCGGCTTTACAGGTACATTACCAGAAGATGATCTCAATAAGTGGTCAATTATCGGAAAGTTGGGTCCGGTAATTTATGAAAAATCATCTTATGAACTAAGACTTGAGGATCACCTTACAAATGTTGTTGTTAAGATACTCAATATTAGCTATAACCCAGCGCCACACTTTTCTGGACCAAATGGCTATAGAGATGAACTTGAATACATCTATGAGAGTGATAGAAGAAACTTATTATTACAAAAACTAGTTGGTAGGCTAGACAACAACACTCTTATACTTGTTAACCATATTGCTCATGGTGAAGCTCTAGAAGAATACTTTAGTAAGATTAAAGGTAAGAAAGTTTACTTTATTAGAGGTTCTGTTGACGTAGAAGAAAGGGAAAAAATTAAAAAGATAATGGAACGAGAAACTAATGTTGTTTGTGTGGCTATTAGTGCAATCTTTTCTACAGGGGTTAACGTTAAGAACATTCACAATATTATATTTGCAGCAGGTGGTAAGTCGTTTATTCGAACTGTGCAATCAATTGGCCGTGGACTTCGTAAGCATGATGCAAAAGACAAGTTGGTTATTTTTGATATATGTGATCAGCTTAAGTATGGTCAAGCACATTGTGATAAGCGTAAGACTATCTATGATAAGGAGAAGATTAAATATACAGATGTACAACTTTAGTAGTTGATTTATCTTAAGTAGATAGTATAATTATTTAATAATATGAGTAAAGAAGAGTATTACATTAAACCAAAGGAGTTCAAAGCGAGCTTACAGAAATATTATGACTCGGATATCTTAACTGACGACTTAGCTGAAAATATTAAGAAGATTGCATACGGGTTGTCTTATAATGGTAGCTTTATTAACTACTCATATAAAGATGATATGATTGGAGACGCTCTTATTAAGATGTATTCAGCTCTTAAGCATAAAAAGTACAAGTTCGAAAATAATTCAAATCCGTTTTCCTACTTTACTACTATTGCTTATCATGCTTTTATTAATCGCATTAAGAAAGAGAAAAAACATCATCAAGCTATTACAAGCTACAAGGAGAAAGTATATGAAGAGTATATGGCAGATCCTAACAACACACAAGGTACAGTGTATGTGAAACCAATTGGTACCGAACATGATTCCGACTATTAAAAAGCCCAAGGTAGCAATCTTTTCAGATCTACACCTTGGAGTTCACTCTAATAGTTCTGACTGGCATAATTATGCAGTTGAATGGGCTCATTGGTTTAGAGATGAGTGTCGTGCTAAGGGTATTAAAGACCTAATTTTTGCTGGTGATTGGCATCATAATCGTTCAGAGATATCTGTTAATACGTTGCAGATATCTGCTGATATACTAGATATACTTTCCGAGTTTAACTTGATTGCAATTACAGGTAATCATGATATCTACTATAAACATAGAACAGATGTTAATTCATTATCTATTTTTAAAAGTCGTAAGAATGTAACTGTACTTGAGAAATATGAAATAGTAGAAGCATTCGATAAGAAGATATCTTTCTGTCCGTGGAATACAGCTACAAAGGATATCGAAGAGAGTGACCTAATTGTTGGTCATTTTGAGATTGAGACCTTCAAAATGAATACCTATAAGACCTGTGAAGAGGGTGTAAAGGTAAAAGACCTTCTTAAGAAATCTGAGTTAGTTATTTCAGGTCACTTTCATACTAGACATGAAAAGAAATTTGGAGCAGGTACTATTTTATATGTAGGTAATCCTTTTCAGATGGATTTTGGTGATGCTGGTAACCAGAAAGGTTATCATATTTTAGATCTTGATACAATGGAGTATGAGTTTTTTGCTAATAATATCTCACCCAACTATAATAAGATCAGTCTTAGTGAGTTGGTTGAAGCTGGTGAGATTACTTCATTTATAAGATCAAGATTTACAAATAATATTGTTAAGGTTAAGATTGATATGAATATATCTCAAGAGGATATGGACATACTTCAACGCGTTCTTGCTAATCTTAAACCAGAAGTATTGACTTATGATTATGATATTAACTTCAATAGAATACTTGATAGTAAAGAAGATATTGAAGATTTATCAGGCGTGGATATCGAGCAAGCTATCGAAGAGTTTATTAATTCGCTTGAACCTTCAAATAAAAAGTCTATAATAGATTATACCCTTGGGCTATACGAGAGTTGTAAAGTATGAAGCAAGTTAATTTTAAGAGAGTAGCTATCCAGCATTTTCTTTCCGTAGGTGAAGAGCCTGTAGAAGTAAAGTTTGATAGAGGTCTACATGTTATTACTGGCGAGAATAAAGATAAGCCAGATAGACGTAATGCTATTGGTAAGAGTACTGTTGCTGACTCTATTTATTTTGCTATCTTCGGTGATACTCTTCGCGAGCTTAAAAAAGATCTTATACCCAACAACATTACTGGTGGTAAGACTCACGTTGAATTAGACTTTGAAGTTGTTACGCCAAGCAATACTCGTAACTTTAAAATTGTAAGACATCTTAACCCTTCGAAAGTATTTTTATATGAAGATGGTGTAGATAAGACAAGAGATAGTATTGGTAATACAAACAAATACATTTGTGATATGACGTCTGCTACACCGTCTATTTTTCAGAACTGTGTCATTATGACTGTGAACAACGCTGTTCCATTTATGGCAAAAAATAAGATCGAGAAGAGGAAATTTATCGAGGATATTTTCGGCTTGGAAGTCTTTAGTAAAATGTTATCTCAAATACGTACAGAGTATAATGATATTAAGCGTGAGTCTGATATCGAGGTAACAAAAATGCAAGAAGTAAAAACCACTCTTGTAAGTTATAATAATCAGAGAGATAGTGTTATTAATCGCAGACAAGAAAAGAAGAAACTTTATTTAGAGCGTAGAGATAATAATACTAGAGATAAAAAAGCATTACAAGAGGATTTAGCTACATTTGTTGAAGGTGATACAGATGCAATTAAAGCAAAGATTGACGATCTATATATTAAGCGTGATACCTGTGAAGATAAAATTAGTGAGTATGTTGGTGATATAGGTGAGAAAAAAGCTGAAGTAACTCATACCAAATCTACATATAGTAAAATTGGTACAGATGAAGCTGAATGTCCTGTATGTCTACGACCAATGGCTGATCATGATGTAGAGCATATGGAGTCTGAGAAAGAAACTCTCAGAGTTAGAATGCAATCAATGGTTGGGGATATTAAAGTTGTTAATGCAGCTCTTACTAATGCTAAAGAAATAAAGACTAAAGTACAGGCAGCTATTAATGGTCAAACAAATAAACTTTCAGAAGTTAAACTAGCCAATCAAAAGAGGGTTAATATTAATCAACAGATTGCGCAGATTAACGAATGGGAGAAAGAACTTGATATTGATCTTGCTGCTGTTGAGAAAGGTACAACTGATTTTGATGATCTTATTAGTGAAACCGGAACACGTTTAAAGGATATTGAAAAGAAAGTATCTAAGTTTAAAAAAGAGTTAGCAAAACTAGATATTGTAAAATATGTTGTATCTGAAGAAGGAGTTAAGTCTGTAATTGTTAATAAGCTATTAGAACTGTTAAATAGTAAGTTACTTCATTATCTTAAAAAACTAGACTCTAACTCTATTTGTATCTTTAATGAATATTTTGAAGAAGAGATTATTAATGAAAAAAATAAGATATGCTCTTACTTTAACTTCTCTGGAGCAGAAAGAAAAGCTATGGATTTAGCTTGCTTGTTTACCTTTTCTGACTTGAGACGTATGCAAGGTGGTGTTAAATATAACTTGGCTATATATGATGAACTTTTTGACTCGTCTTTCGATGATAAAGGTCTCGAATTAGTAACACAAATATTACAGGAACGTACAGAAGAACTAAACGAGTGCTCGATAGTTATATCTCACCGTAAAGAGTCTATTAAAGCAGCTACAGGAGATGTTATTTTTCTCACAAAAGAAAATGGAATAACAAAACGAGTTGCATTTGAGGAGAGATAGATTAATATATTAATGTGATAAACACTAACCCTTTTCCTGCTCCGTTTGCATCACCTTTTACTTTAAATAGGCATACTGCACCAGTACAAGTTAAAAAGAATCCGGAGCCACGTGAGAATGGAATGGCGAGAATTATTAATTATCTTGCTGATTATTCCGGATGTGGTCATTGGCGTATCCTTTGGCCTGAGCAAGTTATTAACGCTTCTGGTAGGGCTATTAGTCAGAGTACCACAGCAATGGTAGCTGATCCAAGATGGTATGAGGGTGTTAAATGTGTAAAATTGCAAAGACAAGCTTCTAAAGCGCAAGTTGATTTTGTAAAACATCTTAAAAAGGTACAGCAAGAGCATGGATTTAAAATTATTTATGAGGTTGATGATGTAGTATTTAGAGAAGAGATTCCGGACTACAATAAGTTTAAGTTTGCATTTGATACAAAAGAGGTGCGTGATAATTGTATTGAAATTATGGATATGTGTGATGAAGTTACTCTGACTAATGACTTTATGCGCAAGTTATTTCAATCTAAAATTAGTAATCAGAAAGTAACTGTTATTCCTAATTTTGTACCCTATTCATGGATGGGATACCTCTTTAATAGACGCCAAGTACAACAGAGTTACGATAAAAATAAAAAGAAGCCTCGTATCCTATATACTGGCTCTGGTGCTCATTATGATGTAGGGAATAAAACAGGAGGTAAAGATGATATGTCTGAAGTAGTTTCTGTTATTCGTAAGACAGTTAATCAGTATCAATGGATTTTTGTAGGTGCTTTTCCACCACCGTTGGAGGATTTAGTAAAAGCAGGTAAGATAGAGTTTCATACTTGGAAGAGTTTGCTAGAATATCCTACATTTATACGAAGCTTGAATGCACAATTAATGGTAGCACCTTTAGAGGTCAGTAATTTTAATAATTCAAAGTCAGATATTAAGTTTATTGAAGCTTGCACACTTGGTATTCCTTGCTTGTGTCAGAATATGGAGACATATCATACTGCTCCAGATGATCTTAAATTTAGTACACCGGAGGAGTTCGAAGAGAAAATCGATTGGATTCTTAATAGGAAGAATAGTAAGCGATACTATAGTAATATTAGTAAGCTACGGGGGATTGCTGAAGGTCGAGTGTTAGAATCTGAAAATAATATAGGCGCTCATATGGAAGCGTTACTAACACCACACGGTTCTGATAAAAGAACCTTTCTTAAGAAGTGGAATCCGTAGATTTTATAAGGAACTATTGTATAATAGTATTATATGTATAGAAACGTTGTTTATAATGGACGTGATCAGTCGATAACTCTATTCGGATGGAACGAAAATGGTGATAGAACTCGTCATGAGTGTACGTTCGAACCTTATTTATACGTAGAAGATCCTAGAGGCGATAAGACTTCTATCTTTGGTACTAAAGTTAAGAAACGTTCCTTTACAACTGGCTATAATCGTCATAAGTTCCTTCAGGACTCTGGTGTAAAGCGGGTATTTGAGAATGCTCCACCGGTACAACAGTTTTTACTTGATACTTATGGTACTGAGAACGAGAAGCCTGAGTTTAATAAGCATCCTATCAAGTATTGCTTTCTTGATATTGAAACTTACTCTGTAGATAGCTTTCCCGATGTGGATGATCCTACTCATGTATGTAATGTTATTACCTGTTGGGATAACTTTAGTAAGAAGTTTCATACGTTTGGTATTAAACCTTATACTGGTGAAGGTCGTGATGATCTTATCTATACCTACTGTAAGAGTGAGCGTGAGATGTTCATTGCATTCCTTAATTATCTCGAGAAGCAATATCCGGATGTGCTAAGTGGTTGGAACTCCGAAGGGTTTGATATACCTTACATTATTAATCGGATGGAGCGTATACTCGGTCAAGAGTATGTCGATAGAATGTCACCCTTACGTAACGTTTACTATCGTATGCGTAAGGGTATGTTCGGACAAGAGCAGAAACGTTACTTTGCTGATGGTGTTGCTAATCTTGACTATCTAGATATCTATAAACGTTTTTGTCTTAAGTTAAGAGAGTCATATAAGCTTGATGCTATTGGTGAACTTGAGCTAGGTCAGAAGAAGATTGATTATGAAGGTATGGCTCTTCATGAATTAGCTGATCAAGACTGGAATAAGTTTATTGACTACAACGTTCAAGATGTTAACTTGTTAGTTAGACTAGAAGAGAAGCTACAATACATTCCTCTACTACGTATGTTGTCATATGTTGGCTTAACTACTCTAGAGGGCGCAATGGGTACGATTGGTGTCATTAATGGTGCTCTTTGTACTAGAGCACGAGCTAGAGGTGAAGTTATTTCTACTTTTGTTAGGAACGGTGATAAAGATCATAAGAACCCCGGGGCATATGTTGCAGAACCTAAGCGTGGCTTTCAAGAGAATATAGTATCCTTCGATGCTAACTCTCTATACCCTAACGTAATGATCTCTCTCAATACTTCACCAGAGACTAAAGTCGGTAAGGTTGAAAAGACTACTGATGATAAGGTTGTTATTGCTCATAACTCAGGACGTCACTTTGAATTGACAAGAAAGGAGTTCGTTAAGTTCTTGAAAGATGAAGAGTGTGCCTTATCGAAAGCTGGATTCCTTTTTAGTCAGAAGAAGCAAGGTATTATTCCGGAGTTTCTAGAGTACTACTACAACAAGCGTGTTGTTATTAAGAAAGAACTCTTTAAATGCTTACAGGCACGTAAGAAGGATCCAGATAATACTGAGCTTAAGTATGAGGTAGAACGTCTTAATACTTCTCAGATGGTTATTAAGATTTTGATTAACTCTTGTTATGGTTATATGGGTAATAAACGAGCACCTATTGGTGATGATGATATTGCTGCTAGTGTTACTCTAACTGGTCAAGCTGTTATTAAGTACTCTAATAAATTACTTAAGGATTATATTCGTGAGCAAGTAGGTAGTGAAAATATTACAGAACAAACTCTAGAGCAGTGCATTGTTTATAATGATACTGATTCATCATATATATCTATCAAACCTCTTGTTGAAAACGGTGTTAAGTTTTGGGAAGATGAAGAGAAAGGTTTAGTTAACGAAGAGACATATACAGAGATTCAAAAGATCGAGGACTACCTTAACGCTGGTATTACCGAATGGTCCAGAAAAGCTCTATTAACAAAAGATCCTCGATTTATATTCAAGCGTGAGATGATAGCTGACGCTGGTCTTTTTCTTCAGAAGAAACGTTACGTTCTGCATATATTAGATGATGAGGGTATTAAGGAGAATAAGTACAAGTATACAGGTGTTGAGGTTGTACGTACTACTATGCCTAATGCTATTAAGCCATATGCTAAAGGTATTATTGAAACTATGATGAAGACAAAGTCACTAGCAAAGACTAATAAGATCTTTAATGAAGCGTATGAAACCTTTAAGACTCTAGGACCTCAAGAGATTGCTTTTGTTATGGGTGTTAAAGGTTATGAGAAGCATGCAGTAGCCTGTAAGGGATTTGAAACTGTAAAAGGTATGCCAGTGCATGCTAAGTCTGCTTACTTCTATAACCAGCTTCTGGAGAGATTAGGTACAGGTAATAAGTATGAAGAGCTCTCATCAGGAGATAAGGTTCGCTTTATGTATGTTGAGACTCCTAATAAGTATGGCCTACAGTCGATTGGTTTTAAGTATGAGTATCCAGTAGAGTTCGAAGATATTTTTAAGATTGATTATGAGAAGATGTTTGATAAGATCCTATACCAATCGATCGCTCGTTTTTACGATAACGTTAACTGGAATATTCGTAAACCCTCTGAAAATGTTCAGACTGAACTCTTTGATCTATTTGCGTAAGTTGCAATCCAGTTAATTTATTGTAAATATATGTATGAGTGAAAGCTATTTAGATAGACCCCAAGATGATGGAACCCCAAAGGCACATCCTGCCTTTAAACGAGGACAAATCGCAGGTACAGTTACTATTCTTCGTATTATTAAGTCTGTAGCAGAAGGTACAGACTTTGGTGATGGTCAGGTTGGCTCACCACAAATTGAAGCTGCACGTCGTATTGTTCTAGAGCTGAAAAATAATGTAGAGCATACTGCTTTGCAATCAACTGCACCAGCAAAGAACGCTAAAAAAGCTCTAGAAAATATTGAAGAGCTTATCAAGTCGATTAATATTTAACTCTCAACACGCTCATCTGCATTATAGTACTTAATGCGGTCATGCCAAATGGGACTTGCAAGAAGGATCGCTGGAGACAGCCTTCCTTCTTTTGTTTCTTGAAAGATGTGTGACATCCATGTTTGTTCATAAGGATGAGCCCAGGTTGTATCAATGAACATTTTTTTGTTACCAGCTTTACTTACAATAAGAGGCCAGTTAGAGTAATAGATATCACCAGTAGCGTAAGCTACCCCATCCACATTACCAAAAGTATTAAATTGAGTTTTAGGGCAGTTAGGGTCTAGACCTAATTCTGGTAAATCTTTATAATCAGGCCAATATTTTTCCCTTACTGATTGAGGCACATTATACCATGAACACTGTTTGTCATTATCAAAGAATACCTCGGTAAAAGATAACTTAAGGAAGTCAAATTCTTCAACGTACATAATTTTATGGATTGTCTCATAAATATTAGGTATATATTTTCTAAAACCGTTTCTACAATATTCACCTTTTTGTTCTTTAGTATTAAACGTCATATCATCTTCAAAAAAGATCATATAATCTGCATCTGATTCATTAAAGTGCTCAGCAACAGCTTGACGTCCTCCACATATACCTATATTACTACCTAAATGTTTATATTCAAACCCGTGCTCTGTAGCAATAGCTTTATTACCTTTAATAGCATCTTTATCTGTTGAGTTGTCAAATATATATAAGTTAGGATGAGTGAGCAAATCTTCTGTTTCTATCATAGTACTGATAGTATGAGTTAGCTGATCCGGCATATTAAATGTTAGCATATATACATTAGTCTTAACTATATTAGTTACTCTAGAAGGAACTTCTCTACTCTTTTCAAAATTAGTTTTAATTAATGAAGTATCGATTTCTTCTAGTTTAGCAGTTTCAGCAATCATTTCACTAGTAAACTTAACGATTAATCCGTTTGAATCTAATGCATATCTTCTATATGTAAAGGGGTTCTTATAAGACATAATAGAGAAAATACTTTCCTCTGTACCCATAAAACCGTCTTCTAGAGTTTCTAGTAACGTATGATAGTAATCTCCATTGGCTTTAGCAATAACATCACTATGACCGCCAAATAAACCACCCCTACAGACATATTTAACATCTGTACCAGCATACTTGTTTATCTCTGGATAATAAAATCCATGTATCTCATTATTAGCATCATATGGAAATGATAAAAATAAGAATTCTTCTGATGTAGTAAGTTTATATAAATCATCTAAAACACTCTCAGACGTTAAATGACCTTCAGGAACAGTATTTGTCAGCCCAGCATCCAACCAAAAGAAATATTCACAATCAAATGGGTTATAAATACGAGCTTCATGTAAAAAGAACATCTTCGACTGAACTATTGGATTATACCACTCTAACTTACATTGTGGTGAATCAGATAACCAACCGGCTCTATTAATCCATTCTTGATTAGTTCTTATTTCTTGTGTTTTATCCCAAAAAGGCGCGTATATATCTTTTTTAAGTTCCTCTAATTCTAAAACTTTAACAAACGTATTATGCGGTTCACGGTGTTGCCATACAAAATCTTCTAAGTCTGCTGGAACATATATGTATAAGTTTTGAGGTATACGGAGAAACCTTTGAAAGTTTTCTATATATTGATCGAACGGTCTATTATGACGGTTAATATCCCATAACCCGGTTACTATAGTTGTATTACTCATTTAAAAACATGTGGTAAAATAATTTAGGGTCGACATCTTCACCTTTCCACTCATCTCGTTCATACCAATCATCAAAGGTATAAACATTGTAGTTTTCAGGCTCGTTAAAGTACATACATGTCATAATATGCTCTTCCATAAACAGTTCTTTCTCGTTAACTAACAACTGCCATAACTGTCTTTCAAAGTCTCTCGCAAACCGCTTGTAGTTTTTCGGTGTCCCACCAAACACACCTCCTATAATATGTTGAGATCGATCATAATTATTATAATATTTTTCAGGTATAGTGTTTGCCCAGAAATAACGACCTTTATTATTTTTAACTAATACTAATATCTTATCAGCTGTATCCTTATTCCACTTATCGAGTAATTCTGGTGTAAATAAATTAATTAAAAAGTCCTTTTCCCACTTATCCCCCATCCTAAATTCTTCTGGAAATAGACCTCCATGTGATAGCCCAGCATCAACCCAGTAAATTCTATCATAATCATAAACATTATCTATTAAATCATACCAGAAAAATTTATTATATTGAATTTCTACACAACGATCCCAAGTTTTAACATACTCTACATCTTTAATACGTTGAATCTTATTATAAAATTTAGACTCTCTTAAATTAAAAACTTTAAATTCTAATTGATTACGATCTACACCTTGTACCTCAAAAAACCACTGCTCTAAATCCTTTAACTCTTCCTCACTAGTAAAGCAAATTACTTTTGTTGGATTAACTTTAAGAATACTAATTAAACTCCATCTATACCAATAATGTCTAGAAACTCTACCACCTAGATCAGTTCCATGTAAGTTAGCATATATAGCTGTTATAAGAATAGTTTTCATTAACTAATATGTCCGTTTATTTGGTCCAACCAACCATTTTCTTTTGAGTTTGGCCACACTAACCAATCTGTAATCTTGTCTTTCGTCTCAAAACTACGCCAAAGCTTAATATAGCCATCAGGATCATTTTTTAACTGTTGTATCTCTTCAGGTCCAGCGTCTTGTCTATCAACCTCTTCACCTTTATCATTTTTAAACACTACTACCCAGCAATGGTAATCATCTTCCGGTACTTGATCAAACTGAAGATCAATACAATGTTTAAAAATATTTATAAATGAATTATTATATGCCTTTTTTGTATTATAATTACTATTTGGTGGATAACCTCTATCTATTGTATATTGCTGAACCGCTCTATCCTTAAATCTTACACCAGCAAAGCGCTCATATTCATCTAAAGTACGCTCTTTACCAAATCCATATGGATATTTAAATCCCTTTTTAAATTTTTCACCATTAATACCTAAGAGCTTTCTTACTCTTGAGTAGGATTCTGTATTTAAGTCACCCCACTTAGTAACATCACTCCAATGCTTTGGATTATCCATTCTACCGTAATGATGCCAAGCAATAACTTTATGTGGATGAAAAATATCATAACCATGTGTATAAGCTCTAACAGCTAGCGTAATTTCCTCACCATGAAAGTACATTTCTGGGTCATGTTGTACGTCTGTACTAAATGCTCCATTTGCAAATGCAAAATGAGCAGAAAAAAAGCGACCTGGTACTGGACCTTTATAATGCTCCCATGCTGGTATATTCTCCGGTAAAGTGTGAAGCGGGCCATCATGGCCAAAATAATTATACGCTAATCTCCATGGTTCATTATCGATTGGCTTCCCAGTATCAGCGTTATAAGCAGGTATGTAAGATGTAATCAAAGGCTTTTTATGACCTTCAAGCTCTAATGCATAATACATATTTTTAAGTTGAGTATCCCAACCTTTTACAAATCTATGATGCGAATCAAGTTGAAAAGTAAAATCTTCACCAGTATACTCTTGTTGAATCATATTTCTTGCCCAGCATGCCCCTTTAGATTCATTAGCATCTATATCTAAAATTGTAACCCTCTTATCATCCACCCAATCATCTAAATCATCCCAATCATCTTCTTCTCTATGCTGCCAGCAAACACATACATGTAGAGTGTTAGGTTCATCTGCTTTATCAAACAAATCCTTAAGGGTTGGTTTTAATTCCGGATCTCTATAGCTAGCTATTTGTATAAAGATAGACTTTCCCTTGTACGGTGACATGCTCATATTTATAAAGTAGCTTAAATAAGTCCAGTAACTCTATTCAACCAGCCATTATTTTTGCAATGCGGCCAGATAACATATTCATAAGGCTTATCTGCAACATCTGCTTCAATCCAAACTTTAAGATAGCCATCCGGATCATTCATAAGTCTAGTTATTTCTGCTTCTTCCGCGTCACGTCTATAGACAGTATCGCCGTCTTTATTATGTAATGCTATAACCCAAAAATCATAATCACCTTCTTGAATGTCATTAAAATCTAAATCAATACAATGCTTAAATCGATTACACCACTTACTATTAGGATTATTAGGTGGTAATTTATTATCTAATGTATCTTGCTGTACACATCGATCAACAAATCGTACCCCTGCATACTTTTCCCAATCTGCTATAGTTCTTTCCTTACCTAAACCATATTCCCCAAACTTTTCTTCTTTTGTACAAGTATGTCCATCTATACCAAGTAGATCTCTCATTAAGGTAAACGTCTGCTCATTATGTTCACCCCACTTACTATATGTATCCCAATGCTTATCTGGTCTATAGTCTCTGCTAAACTCATGATATGCTACAACCTTATGTGGGTGAAATAAATCATACCCCTTTGTATAAGCCCTAACTGCTATCGTAATCTCTTCACCATGAAAGTAATACCTAGGATCATGTTGCACTTCTTCACAAAAATCACCTACCGTAAAACAAAAGTGAGCAGAGTAAAATCTTGCAGGTACCGGAGTTCTTTTCATCTTCCAGTTTGGTATAGTACTTGGCGCGAAAAAGAGGACCCCGTCGGGTGTAAATCTATCAAATGTCATTAACCAAGGCTCCTTAGCCCATTCATCTTTTGGTAACGATGGATGAAAAGAAGTAATATAACCTGTTAGTAGTGGTTTTTTATATCCTTGAAGTTGTAGTTGTAAAATTTCATTTTTAAGCTCTGTATCCCAACCCTTAACAAACCTATGATGTGAGTCTAACTGTAAAGTAAAATCTTCAAATAGATACTCTTGTTGTATTAAGTTTCTAGCCCAGCAAACACCCTTAGATTCTTCTGCTTTGACGTCAATAATTTTAACCCTCTTATCGTCTTGATATTTATTAAGATTATCCCACTCATCCTCTTCACTATGTTGCCAGCAAATGCACACTCTTAAATTATCAGGCTCATCTGCCTTATCAAAAAGATCATCTAAAGTAGGTAGTAGTTGACTATCTCTAAATGAGGCTATTTGTACAAATATCTTCTTACCAGTGTAAGGATTCATTAACATATTTATATGTGAACTTTTTTATTGCAACCAGTTGACTTATTTCACTCTTATGTTATAATCTGTATATGAGTGATTTGAAAGAAATTAGCGCTATTGTCGATGCTGTAGGTCGTACTGTTATCGGAGTCATTATTAATGAATCGAAAACTACACTTACAATGAAAAACCCTGTAATTGTTCACGTTCAACCTGATCCTCAAAGTGGTCAGCTTCAAGTTCAAACCTTCCCTTACCTCTTTATGGAGTTTATTGATGGTGATAAGACAAAGAATGACTGGACTTTCAACAAAGCAAGTATTACTACTTCAGATGTTAAGTTGAACGGGCAAATTACACAGCAGTATCATGCTATTAATAACCCAGCGCAAGTACCAGCAGATGAAGAGCCAGAAGTAATTCAGCTTTTTGGCGCTGATGGTGAAGAAGCAGAATAATAACATATATAAATTATGAAAGAAATTAAACTAACATTGCAGGAAAACGAAGTACGTGCCGTTTTTCAACTTATTGACGTAGCGGTAAAGTCGCAAGGTCTTCAAGTTGCTGAAGCAGCTACTTTTATTTTTAACAAGCTTCAAGAGCAGGCCAAGGACCAATGGTCCGAGCCTATCGAAAAAGAAGAAGAGCAGGAAGCTGAATAGAAATATATAACAGTATAAAAGTTAAAAGTCAAGTAGAATTCTACTTGACTTTTTTCTTTGGTATGATATAATAAATATATGAGTAAATTTAACGATAAGGAGATCGATAAGGCTCTTGATTCAATTGATAAGATCAATCCGTTTGCAACGTATCTAGAAGACAGTACTTTAAGTCGTGTAGGTGGGTGGATTGATACTGGTAGTTATGTTCTTAATGCTATAGTATCTGGTTCTATTCATGGTGGTATTCCTAAAGGTCGTGTAACAATGATGGGCGGTGAGTCAATGACTGGTAAGACTTTGTTCGTCTTAAAGATTCTGGCTAATGCACAGAAAGAAGGTCTTATTCCTGTTATCTTTGATACTGAGAATGCTGTCGACCCAGAAGGTGCAGAACGTATTGGTCTTGATATTAGTAAGGTTAAGTATGTACCGTGTGTTACTATTGAGCAGACTCGGAATGCCTTGTTTAAGTTTTTAACTGCAGTTAAAGAGAAAGGTCTTGAAGGTAAGTTTATTATAGCTATCGATTCACTTGGTAATCTTCAATCAGAACTTGAGCATAGCCGCATGGGTAAAGATAGTACATCATCTGATATGGGTACTAAAGCTCGTGCTATGAAGTCTCTTATGCAGACTTGTACTAACTTAGGTGCTACTACTCAAACAACTATCCTTTGTACTAATCATGTATATGATGATCCATCAGCTATGTTCCCATCTATTGAAAAGAATATGCCTGGTGGTAAGTCAATTGTATATCTACCTTCAGTAACTATTCAATTGGCTCGTAAACCTATGAAGAGTGATGGTGGTAAGACTATGGATGCAGAAACTGCTGTAGGTCAGAAGAACTATGCAGGTATCCTTATTCGTGCTCTAACTCGTAAGAATCGCTTTATTAAACAGTACCTTCAAGGTGAAATGTTCTTATCTTTTCACACTGGTCTAGACCGTTATTATGGTCTACTTGATCTTGCTGTAGGTGTTGGTGCCGTTATTCAGACTGGCTCTACATATCAACTACCAGATGGTAAGAAGATTGGTTACTATAAGAACTTCCGAAAGGATAAAGATCTTTGGGAGAACACTATTTTACCAGTACTAGAAGAGAAGATTAAGACTGAATGGGCTTACTCAGGCGGTGAAGAGGAAGGTGATGTGCCTGATGAAGTGGAAGAAGCTGACGAAACACCTCAAGCTCCTACTTCTCTTATTATGGAAGATATTGAAAATTCCAACTAATAGTTGTATGCCCGTATCTACTGGAATATTTAAACCAGAAGCAATTGAATTTATTAAAACTAAATTTAATTCCGATCATAACGTATTAGATATTGGTGCTGGTTGCGGAACATATTCTCAATTACTTAAGAGTCATCTACCCAGAATGGATGCTATTGAGATTTTTGAGCCATATGTTGAAGCTTATAATCTTAAAGAACAATATAACAACCTATATGTTAAAGATGCAGTAGATTTTCAGTTCGAATTTTATAATTTAATTATTGTAGGTGATGTTCTAGAACATATTGATGAATCACGCGGTATAGAGTTTATAAAACGTATTTATAATAAATGTGACGATTTAGTAGTCTCTGTACCGTTTCATGCACCTCAAGGAGAGCATTATGGTAATATATATGAAACACACTTACAGGCAGAATTATCACATGCTGCATTTATAGAGAAGTATGATGGATTTAGACCACTATGTGTAAGGTATGATTTCGGTGTATATATCAAAGATAATGAAATAAATGCTAATTTACCTATTATATTAGAAGAAGAAACACTAGGTACTATTTTTCCGGAACTACAATATACATTCAAGCTAGATCTGCAAAGATGTTTTCCATCTACTAAAATTATAACATATAAAGGTACTGACTCTCTCGAATGTGTAGATATTATTAGAGAATCTATGAAGACAGTTGATTATTAAAAATAACATGATACAATATAATAACAGCTATGCCTTATTTAAAACCCAAACAACGTTCAAGATCTTCACTAGAAAAGGCTAGTGATTTAAATTACCGTATTCATGAACTTATAGAAGTATTTTTAACCAGTAAAGCGGAAATTGGGTATGAAGAATATAATACTGTAATAGGTGTATTGGAGTGCACTAAGCAAGAGTTTTATCGTAGAGCTGTAGCTACTTACGAAGATAAGAAAATAGTTGAAAATGGAGATATAAGCCTTTATACTGATAAAGATGAGTAAGAAGCTAGTACTTAGTATTTCAGGTGGTATGGATAGTGTAGTGCTATTACATATGGCAGTGGATCGAGGTTATAAAGATATTAATCTAATTACCTTTAACTATGGGCAACGACATATCCGTGAAATTGATTGTATACAAGATCAAATAGATGCTGTTAAAGCTAAAGATCCTAATCTTAGTATAGATCACTATGTAGCCGATGTAGGTTTTATAAAATACCTTGCACCTACTTCATCTTTAACTAATACTGATATCGATAATCCTGATGTTAGTAAGATGGCTGGTGATGCTCAACCAGTAAGCTATGTCCCTTTCCGTAATCAGTTGTTTAATACTATTGGATGCGCATATGCAGAAGCTAAAGGAGCTGATACTGTTTGGTATGGTGCAGCGGAAGTTGATAGCCTTGCTGGTTATTGGGATGGTAGTAATGAGTTTGTTAGTGCTATGAATGCATTAGTTGCTCTTAATAGAGAGAATCGAATCACTATTGAAGCACCTCTATTAACTATGAGTAAAGAAGCTATTGTTGAAGAAGGTGTAAGGCTTGGTGTAGATTTTGGTAAGACTTGGACTTGTTACTCTAATAGGAAAGATGGTTTAGCTGATGCTACTACACCATCATCTAGTATGAGGGTAAAGGGTTTTGTTGATGCAGGATATCAAGATCCTATTCAGTATGTACAGCAAGATAAACTTAGCGAAGTATATATGGCTAAAGGCTGCAAGAAGATTTAACTCCCACAATGTCAATAAGAAACCCTAGGACTAAACATCCTAGGGTTTCTATTTATATGAGTTTGGGTTACGTTTAAAGACCGTAACGTCTAAGCTCTTCAAGCTGATAAGATGTCTTAGGCTTGTATCGCTCTTTAAAGGTCTGTCCCTGCGTAGGCTTTGACTTAATATATGAGTCGGCAGTCTTTTGCTCTACTAGGTATCCTTCTGTGTATAAGCCAGCTTGTTCAATTTCTTGTTCAGCTGCTTCTGTTAAATATTGTTGTGTCTTACAATCTTGAGATGTCTTACCATTTTCATCCATTACTGGGGCTTTAATGTACATTGTACTGTATGCACTCTCAATAGTAAGTTCTTCTTCATCCTCACGTGCATCAAACTTGCTCTGTGTAGCAAAGTATTGTGCAAGATTATTAGCAATTTCCATTTTTTTCTGAAAAATTTCTGCTTTCTCTTGATCACCATCTTCACCATACTCTTCATACATCTGTGTATACTCTTTATGCATTTCTTCACATGCTTGAGCCATTCCTGCAGCTTTATGAGCAAACTCACCTGCACGCTCTTTACAAGCATTTAGAACTTCTTGCTTAATGCTAACCTCTGCATCTTCTGGCTCTAATGGTTGTTTAGGATCTTCTTCTTCCGGGTAATGCTCTTCAACAGAACCGTGCTCACCGTCTTCATCTGGATCTTCTTGATCTTCCATTTCGATATCTTCTAATCCACCCTTAAGAGCTTTAACTGTACCAGAAAGGTGATAAGCTGGGATTTGATATTCTTCCATTTCACCCATTTGCTTAACAAGCGCTTCGAATTGCTCGATAGTATCAATCTTTGGAGCAAATTTCTTAATGTTATCAACAATCTCAGTTGAAAGATCTTCACCAGCTGGAAGATCCTCTAACTCTTGAATAGCTTTAGCTAGTGAAGCTTTAACAAGAAGCTTTTCATCAGAAACGATATCCGTAAGTGCATCATCCATCTCTTTACCAGACTTAGCTTTCCTAATTTCAGCTGCCATCTCTTGTGAAGCAGCTTGTGCAGCATATTTTTCTTCACGAGAACGGTTAACACCCATTCCACCAATAAAATCATCTAGAGTACTTTCAACAGTCTTTGCAATCTCATCCGTCTTTGCATTAATAGCGTCTTGATTAGCTCTAAGCACTGCAAGCATAGCTTGTTTCTTTCCAGTAAATCCTTTAGCACTTTTTACTGCCTGTAACTCTTCTTCAGATATTACATCGAGGTTAAATAATATCTCACGGATAAACTTAATCGTATCCAATGGAGCGGAGCTTAACCCCCCTGCTCGCATTTGCTTTGTTACACCACCAAATGAGGAGTGTGCAGCCGCGTAAGGGGACGTCTTTGCCTCGTTAAGGGTTTCCATCCTATTAAATAGATTGTTGAACGAACTCATATGATATTATTTATACAACTATTGTAGGAATAATAGAAAAAGTTGCAAATTAAAAGGAACTACCGTATAATTAATATAGAGATGAAGTTAAGTTATAAGGATTTCAATAAAATGAACGATAAAGAGCTTCGCGCTCTATCTGGAGTAGGTAAAAAGACCGCTAAAAACATCGTAGCAATGCGGCCATACCGTAGTAGTGACGATTTATTCAAGGTCGGTGGGCTAGGTACTAATACTCTTAAGAAGTTTGGTATTGAGAAGACCAAAAAGAAGCGTAAAAAGTGGATTGATGTAGATGGTGTTCAGTATCCTCATTATACGTTTGCTTTTCACGAAGTAACTGGGGTTATGGACTTTTTCTGGCGTATACCTAAAGAGTTTCGTCTTTATTACGGTAGAGAAGAGGAAAGTAAGTCAATAACTGCTAAATATCGTCAGGATCAAAACATCACACTTGAAAAGTTATAGGAATAGACTATATATTACAGTATGTGTGCGATATTCGGGACGCCAAGTGAATCAATGTTAGAGGTCTTATATGAGGCTAACAAAGAGAGAGGTTCATTTGCGAGTAGTTGTGTGCAGCTAACATACGATGATCAATATATCTTTAAGAAAGAAGGGGAAATAGACTTTGATGATATTAATTTATCTAAAAGAACTAAGTACTACCTAGGGCATGTGCAAGCTCCTACCTCTGCGCAACGTAAATGGACTTACGAAACTTCACATCCGTTTGATACTATGTCGTTTATGGTATTTCATAACGGTGTTCTGACTAATGAAGATGCTCTTCGTAATAGATACTTTCCATATATTGAGAATCCTGTTGATACTTCTTTGATTGTTAATTTGATTCAGAAGTTTATGGAAGAAGATAGAGGTAAGGGTAATAATCCAGTTAGATACATACGCCAAGCTCTTGAAGAGTGTCAAGGTTCTTTTGCTGTATCGATTGTTGATTGTGATACTAATGAATTGTATATTGCTCGAGTAGGTTCTATACTGCATTACAATAGATCTGGTTGTTTTTCTACAATACCTGGTAAAGATTATACTCAATTAAAGGAAGGTACGATTATGAGACTTAATAAAAAGACTAATCGATTTAATAAGGTTGGTACGTTTAAACACGAATCGCCTTTTATGTTTTTATAATATGGATAATAAACTTTTTATATGCTCCGCTACTAAAGGTAAACGAGAGGATACTTTACTTTGGCAAACTAAAGATTCAGAGCTAGATGTATACTTTAAAGAGGGTAATAAAGACTCTTTACAGAAAGTATATAATAAAGCAATTGACTTTGCTATTAAGGAGAATTTAGATCATATTGTATTATGTCATGATGATATTATTCTCGAGAACTTTGATTATGAAAAGCTAAAAGTACATTTTGAAACATATGATGTTCTCGGGGTAGCTGGAGCTTCGCAAATTAATCTCAAGCAACCAGCATTATGGCATTTACTAGGTGGTGGTTTTGGTAGTGGTAACCTACATGGCGCAGTGGCTCATATAAATGATCATCAAAAGTCGATGACAGCGTTTGGACCATACCCACATCCTGCTATAGTTATGGATGGTGTGTTTTTAGCTATATCAAGAAAAGCATTTAAGAAGATACGCTTTGATGAATCATGTCCTGCTGGATTTCACTTCTATGATATTGCATATACTCTAGATGCATCGCTTGCTGGACTCAAATGTGGTGTGGTTGATGCGTATATTACACATGCATCACCAGGACTGCAGTCCTTTACTGATGACTGGAATGCTGGTCAAGACTGGTTTATGAAAAAGTATGATAAGTATGCAGGAAAGATTGTCAAGGTTTAGCTTGATTATTATCTGTAATACTTTATACTAATAAAGATGGCAAGACTTTGTTTAGATACATTTGAGAATGTTCTCATGTTTAAATCGCTTACTGATAGCGGCTATCTAAGTACTATTGCAGATCATGTAAAGCCAGAATACTTTAAGAACAAAGCTATTGCTGGTGTCTTTGAGATCATTAAAGACTTTAACGAGAAGAGGAATAAGATACCTACTATTACGGAGATCAAGTCTTATCTTATTACTGATGATATGAAAGAGTCTTTCAAAGGGCTAGTCAAGTCATTTTCAGATATTGATAAGCATCTTGATAAAGATGAGTTGTATGAAAATACAGAACGATTCTTAAAAGAGAAAGCTGTATACTATACAATGCTAAATGTAGCTGAAGATGTTGCATCTGGTGAAGTAGATACTTCAAATGTATTAGATAAGTTTGAAAAGAGTTGTAATATTAGTCTAGTTACTGATCTCGGTTTAGATATTCATGGTGATATTGATCATATCATCGAAGATATGAATACTGTTCAAGATAAGATACCCTCTAATTGGGAATGGCTTGATGATGCTTTAGATGGTGGCTTTTTACAAGCAGGTAAGTCGTTATATGTCTTTGCTGGTGAGACTAATATTGGTAAGTCTATCTTCCTTGGTAATGTAGCTACTAATATTGCTAATCAGGGTAAGAATGTATTGCTTATTACTCTAGAGATGTCTGAGCTACTTTATGCAAGACGGGTATGTACTAATATATCCAAGATTCCAATGAAAGAAATGGCTGTTAATGGTGCATCTTTGAGAGCTGCTATTAAAGAAGAGCCAGGTCAGATCTTTATTAAAGAGTTTCCTCCTTCTACTGTAACTCCAGGTCAGATACAAGCCTATATTAAGAAGTTTGGTGATCAAGGTATTCAGTTAGATGCTATAGTTATAGATTACCTTAATTTAATTCACTCTGCTGTAGGTACTAACTCTTATGAACGTATTAAGAACGTTACAGAGAAGTGTAGAGCAATGTCTTACCTATTTAACTGTCCTATCATTAGTGCTACTCAGTTGAATAGGGCTGGTTTCGATCAAGATAATCCTGATCTAGCTACTATCTCCGAATCTATTGGCTTGGCTGCTACTGCTGATGTTATTATGTCTATCTTCCAGAATGATGAGGATAGAGACTTGGGTATTATTAGGTTAGGTATGATGAAGAATCGTTATGGTCCTCGAGGTATGACTCAAGCGATGCGTATTAAGTACGAAACTTTAACTATTGAGCAAGCAGATGATGTAGATCTCGAAGAAGATGATACTGCATTGCAATCACTAGCCGCATTCAGTAGTTGATTTACATGAAAGGTAGGCTAAATATTCTAGGTGAATATATTGGTCTTTACAGATAACGATCTCGATGGCGCAGGCTCGGCATTATTACTAAAGAAGCTATTTACCGGTCATGAAGTTATTATTGTTGATACTACAGAGTGGAATATTCTAAATGAATTTAAAAGTCGTTGGAATACATTAGACCATTTTGATAAGATATTTGTTTGTGATCTTTCCTTAAGCGAAGAACAAGCTGAAGCAATTAATCGTGATAATGTTGTAATAATAGATCATCATGCATCACATGTTGAGCATATTGCAAAGTATACTAAAGCTAAAACTATACTAAAAGAGTATAGTTCATGTACAAAGCTAATTGCTGATAAGTTTGAAGCTAAGTTAAACTTAACAGATGCTCATAAAGAGCTTGTTGAACTTATTGATCAATATGATAGTTGGTCATTTGACTTTCCAAAGGAAATTGAACCTGCAAAACTAAATGCAATCTACTATGGTTATAATAGACCAAAAGTAAAACAGTTTATTGAATCATTTGCTGATGGGTTAAGAGAATACACCCCTCATGAAAAAGGTTCTATAAAATTATTTTTTAAACGGTTTGTAGAGCAACTTGATAGTCCAAAGTTTGTTGTACATGGTAAAGAGAATAAGATTGTATCAACGTTTGTAACTACTACAGTTAATGAAGTAGCAAATTACATAATTGATAAGTATGATGCAGACATTGCAATCATGGTTAACTTAGATCGTAAGATTGTTACCTTTAGAAAGAGAAAAGGATGCAAAGCTCATTTAGGTGAGTTAGCAGAGAAGCTCTGTGATGGTGGTGGTTCTCATAATTTGGCTGGAGGTAAGCTTGAAGATAAGTTTATGGCCTTTAGTCAAAAATTTACACCCATTGAATAATGCAGCCACCAAAAATACAGTCACCATCTGGTAATATAGCCACTCAAGAAGTAGAACATCTACTATTATGCTTTTGTACTTTCTGTTGTTTGCTAAAAGGTAAGAAACTATCACCGCAAAATGTATTTGTGCTAATACTTAAAGAATCTAAACTGCGAAATATACTTAAAGTGCTACTAACTGTTGATAACAACTTTGAACTAGTTACTTTATTCCTTAAGTTTGAGCCGCAGATTGCTGAATCCAAGTATATAACTAAGTACTTGAATCAAAATAAGACAATCTTTCAAGAAGATTAGTTGATTATTACACTTAAGTGTCTATAATACTTATAGATGGTAAGTGAGCGTGAGAAGCAGATATATAATAGCTATTTATATGCTACTAGATCTGCTAAAAACCAACCTACAAAGTTTAGAAAAGACTTTAGTAAATTAAAAGATGAGGATTTTATAGCTCTTAAGAAGTTATCAGGCTTTTTCAATAAGCATACACATATTAACTATAGAGATTGGTTTGCTGCACCATTTGAAGTTTACTCTAAAGATGAGTACTTCGATTTAAGATTTTTTAATACACGTAAGGCATTAAGATGCTACTCGTTGTATATGAAAGAAAAGGAACTATCTAATCCTGATACAGAAGAGAATATTAATACTCTTAAAGAAGGTTTAAAGTTCATTTATAATTACTGCATTGATAGTAATATCTCTGTTGATCAATATAAAACACATATAACAGGTAATATGCCGACTTGCCTCTTGCATTTACAAGAACATAGGTTAACATTTTACTTAATACATGCATTGGAGGTTGAACATACAATTAAGTCAGTTGAGAATAGTGTTCTTAACTTTATTGTTCAAGACTTCCATACAGTTTTCGCGCGTACGCGCACAAAGTTCTCTGGCTCTGCAACATACAAGTTAAAGGCCAAAGATGGTATAACCAAAATAAAAACAATAGTTGAAACAAAACAAAAATAGTATACAATATAATAATTATGAGTGCGTTTAATATGTCCATGTTCGAAAGTATCAAAGGTGCCTTGGCTTCTGATTCAAAAAAGCAATCCAAGTTCTCTGAGATCATTCAATGTAAGCCCGGTAATACATATACCGTCCGTTTACTTCCTTACTCTCCATCACCGGTAGACACCTTCTTCCATTATTATAATATGGGTTGGGTTTCCTTCGCTAATGGTCAGTATGTCCAGACTCTATCTCCTCAAACGTTTGAAGAGCGTTGCCCTATTCAAGAAGAGCGTTTCCGTCTCTCTCGTATGGGTACTGATGAAGAGAAAGAGAAAGCAAGTGCTCTCCGTCGTATGGAGAAGTGGCTTGTTAATGTCTTTGTTGTAGATGATCCTACTAACCCAGATAATAACGGTAAGGTTAAACTTCTTCGTTATGGTAAGCAGCTTCAGAAGATTATTCACGAAGCTATCGAAGGTGAAGACTCAGAAGAGTTCGGTGCTAAGGTATTTGATCTCGGTGATGATGGTGTTAACTTTAAAGTTAAGGTCGAGCAGCAAGGTGATTATCCTACTTATGTTAGTTCACGCTTTACTGGTGTAGGTAAACTTGGGCTTGATGAAGAGAAGCAGAAGAGTATCTATGATAGTGTACATAACCTTAAAGATGTATTTACTCTTAAGTCTACTGATGAGCTTAAGCAAATGCTTGATGAGCATTTCCATGTACGTGATTCATCCACTGATAGCGCCCCGGTAGTTGAGAGTAGCTCACCACCGTTTACTCCTGATCCAGCACCAGTTGCAGAACCAACACCAGCACCAGTAGCAGATACTTCAGATGCTGATATCGATGACCTTCTAGCTGACCTGTAGTATTATGAATGAGAATATGACACCAGAGGCGAAGGCCGCAGTTATGAATCTCATGGGTACCACGTATGGTCAAATGAAGAAGCATGATGATATGATTGTTGGCGCATCAGGTAATTTAAGTCCGGCTGCTCAACAGATGCAAGCCGCAGTTAAGAATCTTGCGCAAGTACCTACTATATCTCAAGAGCAATATCAGGCGCAGCAAGCTGGTCAACCAATGCCAGCGCAACCCGCACCTGCACCGCAAGCTGCTCCTGCAGCACCGGCTCCTGTCGCTGCACCTACTGCAGTACCAGCAGTGGTAACACCAGAGCAAGCAATAGCGGAACTACAAGCACCTGCAACACCACAATTAGAGGTTAATGCGTTTGCTCCAGTTGAACAAACACTTGAGTTTGACTTTAGCGAGCCAAGCCAAATGGATAAATTGCTGGATGCTATTAAAGAAAGTAACTTGCTATTAAAGGATATTAAAGTACAATTAGAGAAAGTAGATGTCAGACCAAAACGTAAATCAGCTAAATCTAAAATCGCCGAGTGAATTTCTAAAGTTCTTAGACTCTTTATCAAAGATAAGTGAGAGTGCTATTATTACTGTAGATCGAGAAAAAGTATCAAGTTTAGTATCATCACCTGACAGTACGTTAATTCTACACGCGCAGGTAAGTATGGAATCCGGATTCTATGATACTCTTAATATTCCTGATGTTAAGAAGTTAACTAGAATTATTGATACTGTTGGTGGTACTGACTTAAGTCTTAGCATTAATTCTAATAATATTGAGTATAAGGGCAATGGTCTTAAGTTTAAGTACCATTTATTCGATGAAGGATTCTTAACTAAGCCGAGTCTAAATTTAGATAAGATTAATGCATTTACGTATAATGTTGAGTTCGACTTAACTAAAGATACATTGCAGAAGATCTTTAAAGGAGCTACCTTTGCGTCAGAGACTAATAAGATCTATTTCTATGCTGAGAGTGGTAAGCTTATGGCTGAGTTAACTGATAAGTCGCGTCATAATACTGATAACTTTGGTTTACAAGTAGCAGATGTTGATTTCGAACTTAGTCCTATTCCGATTAATTTTGATAATGTTAGATTGCTAACTAATATAAGTGATGTGTTTAAAGTACGTATTAATACTGAATTCGGTGTTGTAGTATTTGAGACTGAAGCCGCCGGTATTAAGCTGAAATATATTATCTCATCTTTAACAGCATAATGTTATCAGATAAAAATAGAAATAAACTAAGGACTCCTGGTTATTTTATCAAACGTCTTAAGGATAGTGGTTTTGCTACCCTTAGGATATTTGATAAGTATGGTGAGCATGATGCGCGTAGATGGACTATACTAGTTGACCCGAGTGGTGTGTCTGTTTACGTGACTTGCTTTGAAAATCTTCCGTTTAAAGATGAGTTCTTGTTTAGTTTCTCTGATGGAGGTCAGAGATTTAAAAGAGGTTATGTGTTAAAAACTAATTCAATTGAAGTTGTAGTTCAGAGATTACTAGATCATGGCTGCCAACAAGTTGAAGATAACGACTTTTTGACTAAATATAATAAGGATGGAAGAGAACAATCAGGAACCAAAGAAAACAGCTGATGATGAAGTGAGAGAGTTGATTGAAGCAGCTCTCAATCTTCAACCTGAAAATTTGCAAAAATATAAAAGTGAAAAAGAACTTCGTGAGAAGTTAAAATCGGTTGTATCAGAGTATCTAGATTCGTTCTATATATTCGGGTATGATATAGAAGGTAATACTGTATTAGTTAAAGGAGCTCACTCAGACCAACAAATGGATGCATTGGATACACTTGCTATGCGATTAATTATAGCAGGTAATTTAGGTGGCACTTATGGTACTGGCGGCTATAATAAAGGTGATGGACCCTATTAAGAAGAGAGAAATGTATGCCGTTAATAACGGTGACTATGTTGGTCAAATGTTTGCTGTTATTGCAGTAGATAAAGATAACGTCTCCTGTCTAAGTATGCCAAGTATGGAGAACGTTGAAGTTCCTTTAGATAAGTTTGATCTCGGAAGGAACTCTGATATAATAACATTAGTGGAAAAGCTTTCTAGAGATATTTGGAAAACCTGCGAGGCTCAATATAACAAAAATACTAAATGAGTAAAACTTTAATTATCGATGGTAACAATCTTATACATCGAACTTTTTGGACTGCAAAGAACCAAGTTAAAAAATATAATGAAGGTGATTTAGATAAGATTGCAGGTTTGCATATCTACTTTACTCTTAATGCTATATTTTCTTATGTTAGAAAGTATAAGCCTACACAAACTATATGTGTATGGGACTACAAACCTGATTATAAACCTAATGTTCGTAAGGATCAGTTAGATGGTTATAAAGGTAATAGGTCTAAGGATAGTTCACCTCATGAACAGAATGAGATTATTACAAGACTACTATCACAGATTGGTATTAAGTCGATATTTCCACGTGAACGAGAGGCAGATGATATTGTAGCCTATATATGTAAGACTTTTGAAGGTAAGAAAGTTATTGCATCAGTAGATAAGGACTTTCTACAGCTTGTGAATAGTGATACTATTATGTTTGATCCTATTCGTAAGCGTGAATATAGTCATGATACGTTTGTTGATGATACAGGCTATACTATGGAAGAATGGCTACCTGCAAAATGCTTGTTAGGTGATAAATCTGATAATGTACCAGGAATTCCTCGCTTTGGCAAAGCAAGAGTACGTAAGTGGCTTGATAAAGAGTTACAGCTTACCGTGGAACAAGAGGAGATCTATGAGAAGAATATGACTGTATTCAATCTCTGTGAAGTAATGACTCATAAAGCGGAGGCTGACTACTATCAAGAACAACTTGATGTAGATATTCAATATGCATGGTCAGAATTTTTATATGAATGTGAAGAGCTTGAGCTTAAGAATATTCTTAAAAAGAAGGAAGACTGGTATAGTACTTTTATATTGAGTCATAGATTGACTTCGATGTTTAGTTAGTTATAATTAGTTGTGTTACTTACACTTCCAAGAGAGTATGTTGTAGCTAAGTTCTACGAGTTTGGTAGAAGCCCTTACTACAATAGATTCAATAACGTATATCAATGCTCGTGTCCCATTTGTATGGAGTCACCAAAGAAGAAGCGTTGCTACTACTTACCTGAGAATGATAACATATATTGTCATAATTGTGGTTGGTCTAGTAAGCCGTTCAAGTGGATTAAAGAAGTAAGTAATTGTAGTAACTCAGATATTATTGAAGAGGTAAAGGATTATGAAGTTACTATTGATATTACTAAGGATGATGAAGTTGTAACCAAAGTACAAACGGAGACACTACCTAAAGATAGTATTAACCTATCAGATAAGATACAGCAAGACTTTTATAATAATAATTTAATCGTTAAAGCGTGTAATCATATTATTAAGTCGAGAAGACTTGATACTGCAGTCAATAGACCAGATAATCTTTATGTTTCATTAACTGATAAGGTTCATATGAACCGGATTACAATACCCTTTATAAATGAACATGGTGAAATCGAGTTTTATCAGACCCGTACAGTAAAAACATCAGACTTAAAAACGAAACCGAAATATCTAGGTAAGGTCGGGGCTGAAAAAACGTTATTTAACATTGATAAAGTATCAAGTGATCACGATAAAGTGTATATCTTTGAAGGTCCTATCGATGCATTCTTTGTTCGTAACTCTGTTGCAGTAGCTGGTATCACAGAACGTGGTAAGTCATTTACCAAGAGGCAAGAAGAGCAGATGAATACTACTCTTAAATGGTATGATAAGGTGTGGATACTTGACTCTCAATGGGGTGATAGAGCATCTATGATAAAGAGTGAGGCTTTACTTAAACAGGGAGAGACCGTGTTTATATGGCCAGAAACACTGGGTAAGAAGTATAAAGACTTTAATGACCTAGCTCGAGCTGCTAATAAAAATGAGATTAGTTGGGATTGGATACAAAAAAATACCTTCGAAGGACTCGAAGGTATTGTTAAGATGACTGAAATTAAAAAGTATACTAATGCTTAAACCCCTTTGAGTATAGGATTCTCAGATTGAGCAAGATAGCCTCGAAAGGTCTCATTAAGAGCAGCAAGATCGGTAGCTACTTTAGATACACGACGTTGCTCACCTTTCATTTTATCAAAAAGTGTATCTGGTTCAGCATTACCAATTGCATATGCAATAGAGTTAGGATCGTTACTATCATTAAGGCTTTTAAGGAACGTATCCCCACTCTCTATCCAACCTTTAAGTGTGTTAACCATAGCAGCGTTTGCTTCACCCATTGCCTCTGCAGCTCTAACAGCAGGATCAACTTCAGCAATCTCAGTATCTGCTTCCATGTCTACATCAAAATCTTCTGCAGAAGTATCATCGTCAAGCTCAAGCTCGAAAGCTTCTTTCTCGTCTTCGATATCTTCTGTGATAGCTTTAAAGAATCTCTTTTCAAATTTACTCATGTTAATATTTAGTCTAGGGCATAAATAATAATACATGAATGTTGCAAGTAATCCGTATTATGTTGGTCCAGCCAAGAATCCTGTTAATGCTCAACTAAGTGTTAAAGATCAGGAACTTAAATATAAGGACGACGAAAAATTTCAAAAAGCCCCACCTATTATGCCACACGAACTCGAACAGATTACTGCTACTCTTGGAAATACATTCGTATCATTAGCTGACTTACAACGCATGCTAGAGAATGTTAAGCAAAATGAAACTGTAGATGAAAAGCATGTAAGCGAACTACAGGATAAAATCGATCGCATTAATAATCTCATACTTGAACTACCAGAAGAACTCGCTAAACTTTCATTATAGTAGTTGCAACTATTAAAAAAGACACTATACTATAGTATATGTTTAGATCTCTTTTACTAACAGCAATTGTATCAACGTTATTTGCTTTCGGATTAGCAGACTTGATGGGATTCTGGCATGCCTTTGCTCTTACAACAGGTGTACAATTTGTAGTTTTCTGGTTTGTTAATTCTTTTAATGTAACTAATAAAGAAGCGTTATATGCGGAGTTTGAGGGTGAAATGGATGCTGTATTATCTCTAAGTAGAGTATCAGCTCCATGCCCTTGTGGTGATTATACTTTCGATGTAGATGTTTTCGCAAATACGGAGAATGTCTTTAGATGTCCTAAGTGTAATAATAATGTAGAATTAGGAATGATGAAGACGCCTATTCTACAAACTAATCCAAATGAGGTAACAGGAGAATAAATACTTATATGTGTAAATTTATAACTGCATTTATTGCATTGTTTCTTATAAGCTGTGATGGAACGTATACATCCTATTCTTATGATCCTACCCCGGCAACTACTGTAAGGTATATACCTACTCAAACTTTATTCGCACGTGAACGGCTTAGATATACTACAAGTCAGTATTATGTTCCTTACTACGGAACATATCGGTATAGAACCTACTGCCCACCAACATATCGGTATAGTTCCCGGCCAGATGTTCCATTATGGGCACGAACAACTCATAAACACACGTCAAAACCTGTTCGTGTGCGTACAAGCAAGTATGAGAGTAAATCTAAGTAAGCCATAAGGAACTATCGTATAATTAGGTATGGAGAATGATAAAAATAATCAATCGAAATACGAACTATAATACAATAATAATAAATGAATAAAAATATTACTCTTAATAAGAAAGATGGTACTACAGAAGAGATGACTCATGAGGAATTTTCTCGATGGGCGTGTTTAATCGAAGGTATTCAAGCAGTTGATGAAAAATTAGTTGCTGCAAAAGTATCAGATACAGATACTAAATGGGTAAAGCCTCTAGCTTTCGAGAAGTATATTCAAGAACGATTTCATTCAATGCTTAGTGATGTTCGTGTAGAGCATTCACTCGGTAATATCTAATTTTATAATCCGGAGTAGCTCAGCGGTAGAGCGGGGGACTGTTAATCCTTAGGTCGTAGGTTCGAACCCTACCTCCGGAGCCAATTTATAGTTGCATCTATAAATATATATTATACAATAAATACGATATGCTAAAAACTATTATATTAACAACGTTGGCTGCAGTAGGCTTTGCTTCTGCAGATATTACCGTACCACCTATTGAGGTGTTTTCTACTTATAGAGACACAGATGTCTGGCGTGGTGCTAAATTTGGAGATAGTGATAAAGTAACAGGTATTGCTACTGGTTATGATTTTGACTTCGCGCGTTTGGAAGCTTCTTTCTCCTATGCTGATAACTCTGAGCTTAATAACACTAATCTTTCAGTTGGATTTAGTCGTGATTTCTCTTTAGAAAGTGTTGGTGAGTTCTCCGCTGGAGTCGCTTATAAACGTTATACCGGAGGAACTGATCTTGCAGGTGATGTCACTAGTGAGATTGGGGTTTCTCTTGCTAAGGAGCTTTTTGATACTAATATTACAGGTACACAATACCTTACTACAGAAGGTAATGGATTGGGCTACTTTGAGCTCAATGCTACCCGATCTATTAACCCATTCCCATATGTGCTTGACAATCAAGTCTTTGTCGATGTGAGTGCTACAGTAGGTTATAGCTTTGATGAGTCAGAGTTTACCCACACTCAACTATCTCTTAGTAAAGGTTATGATCTAGACTACTTTGGTGGAGTTACACTCACCCCGTTTGTTACGTTTGTAAATGCTGCATCTGATACAGCTGGTACTATTTATGCTGGAGCAGATAATGAAACTCTTACAGGTGTCTCCTTTAGGAAGTTCTTTTAAACAATCAATAAACTAAATTAATCACCCTCTCATATTAATATGAGAGGGTTTTTTGTCTTATGAACTTGTTGGGGTATAACTACTTGGTGGTGTAACTGCCGGTGTACCGGTTACTGTTGGTGTTACAGTAGGTGTATTTTGCGGTGTAGCTGTATTAGTAGGTGTACCTGTATTAGTTGGTGTACCTGTCACACCAGCAGTACCTGTATTAGTAGGTGTCGGACAAATACCACTACTACAAGATGCAGTAGGTGTTTGTGTATTTGTAGCTGTATTAGTTGGTGTGCCAGTAGGAGTACCTGTTTTAGTGGCCGTATTAGGCGGCGTTGCAAACGGTGTATTGGTAATTGTTTGTGTAGTAATAGGTGTACCTGTCTGTGTTGGTGTTGATGTAGGAGTACCGGACTTTGTTTGTGTTGGTGTTTGTGTCCCTGTTTTTGATGGTGTTGGTGTAGGTGTCCCTGTTTTTGAAGGAGAATTTGGCGGTGTTGGGAAAGGCGTAATTGTTGTTGTTGGGGTGACTGTCTTTGTCGGTGTATTGGTATTTGTTTGTGTAGGAGTACCGGACTTCGTAGGGGTATTTGTAGGAGTACCAGACTTCGTAGGGGTATTTGTAGGAGTACCGGACTTTGTAGGAGTAGTTGTAGGTGTTGGGGTTTGTGATGGGCATATGACTGGACATTCTAATGTATAAGTCCACTGTGGTTTATCATGCACCGGTGATTGTATAGTTACAGTGGCTTCATCCTCTTCAAAATGAGCTACTCTTATCATAGATGAACCAGATGTAATGTTATTAACATTCGGAAATCCATCAGCTGCAAGTGAAAGACCTGGGAAATTATTAGCTTCAAACCCCTCTGCAAGTAAAGCGTCTATAAATACTTGTCTTTTACTACCCGCAAAATTATAAGATGAGTGACCAATAAAACCAGTATCAAGAACAACTTCACCCTCATAGCTAACTATAAAACGATCAGGACCATCAACAACATTATACCTAAGAGTAACACATCTCTCAAAAGTCAGCGTAGGTGAATTACTTATAGTCGGTGTATGGCTAGGAGTTCCAGTCTGAGTAGGTGTACTAGTTACCTTGGCCGTAGGTGTAACTGTTTGTGTAGCTGTATTGCTTGGTGTTACACCTATAGGTAATGAACTTGTTGGTGTAACTGTTGGTGTACCAGTAGGAGTACCGGTTTTTGTAGCTGTATTACTTTGGGTTACGGCTATAATTTTTGAAGTTGATGGAGTAATACTCGATGTAACTGACGGCGCAGGTGGTGTAAGTGTAGGTGTAAACGTAGGAGTACTAGTTGTACATGGAGTAGTAAATGGATTAGTTGGTACTGGCGTGCAATTACCAATCGTTGGTGTTTGACATCCTTGAGTAGCTGGTGGAGTAAAACTAACTGGAGGTGTAGGTGGTAAAGGTGCAGAGCAAGAAGGACTGTTACTAGTAGTTGGTGTAGCAGTCGCAGCTAGAGGTGCTGTACCGGTTTGAGTGAAGCTAACTGTAGGTGTAGGTGTAGGTGAAGCTGAAATATTATTAGTTCTAATTTTAAGAATTTTATCTGCTTCTTGTGGAAAGTAATAAATACAATTACCAATTGTCGCTGCAGATGAAAAGTAGTTACAGTCAGTACCAGTTTCACCTAATTCAGAGTTAATATCTCTATAACTAACTACATCAGTAGATGGATCAACCCAAATAAGATAAGGTGCATTAACAGGTACAGAAAAAACACAACCACCAGGACCTAAGACTGAATTGAGTGACTTTGAAGCAAAATCACCTGCAGGCAATTCAGTTTCATATTCATCAATAGCATCTATAAGAGCTGGAGGAAGTGGGATTTCTGTCGTAGTATCATCTGATGTATCAATCTTAAGAACAGCATTCGCGCGGTTTGGCATCGCATAAATAGCGTTATTTGCCGCTAACGAACCACCAGAGTACATATTAAAGAAAGGAAATGGATCTAGATCCTTTGTAGATGAATCAATTGGTGCCGCGGTAGGTGTTAAGCAACCAGTAATAATGCAATCACCAAATGTAACTTTAGTTGCGCAAGAATCTGGTACAGTTGTATCTATTATAAGAATAGATTCACTAGACATTGGCGTTGCATAAATCTTATCATTACCACCATCAGTAGCACCGCAAAATCTCCTATAGACATCACTAACAACTCCTTCATCTGCTGCAGTATTTCGTACACTATGTATTGGACCACATGTTGGTGTTTCTGGGAAAGGTAAATCAGCACCAAATGAATCTGTACAAGTACACATAGTACGAACTTTCGCAGGTCCTGTGAAAGGTACCATAAATAAACACTCGCTCGTACCAGTGCCTCCTATAACACCTCCAGCTGTTTGAAGACAACAACGAGAATTGCAATCTGAAAAGTAACTTTGACTAACTGTAGCTGGTGATACACAAGTATCTATAACTAATGGTCCTGTAATAGCCTTATTAGGGTTCGCATAAATCTTACCACTACTTGGCTCTAAAACACCTCCACTATACTTACATGATTGTTCACAGAGTGAAGGATCTACTACACCAAGATCAGCAAACTGATTAACAGTAGTATCAGTTCCAGGATCAAATTTTGTTACATAACGAGCTTCATCCGGTATAAGATAGAAATTCCTATCAAGACCAAGAACAGCGCCTTGAAACTTTGGTCCAGTTGCACATCCAGTAGGTAATGTATCAACAAGACTTGAACCAACAAATTCAAATGTAAGATTCGATTGATTGCATGTAAGGCTGGGGGTAGGTAATGGCGCGCTCATAACTTATGAATATTCTGGAAATACTATTCTTCTAAGAGTTTCATGTTGCTGTGTTAAGCCACATAAGTAGCTATCTTCTGTACCACATGATAGTGTGTAATATGGACATCCTACAAAAGCTTCCCAATCAGTAGAGGAAAGAGGTGAGTAAACGTTGAGAGTAACTCTTGAGGAATCAGTATCTTTGTAAAAAGTAGCACCCCCATTTGAAATAGTATCAGTTACGTATGGATAACCATCAGGCGCTATAGCACTTAGTGCAAGTTCTGCTTCTTGACTAATAGAATAACTTGATAAAAGACCTGTAATAAACGCAGATCGACCAGATCCTTCATAATTATATATACTATTACCTACATATTCAGTATCATACACAGTATTGTTCTCATAACTATATACAAACCTAGTAGGAAGTCTGAAAGATGGTGTATTCCAACGTATTTCAACATCGCCGATAAAGGCAGAGATACCATAAAGGGTTGTTGATGGAAAAACACCTCTACTAAAATTGGTTACATCTGTTCCTAAGGCACTCAAACCACAATAATTAGCTGGACATCCAATATCTGGTTCAATACCTAGAAAGGGAAGTGGTGGAAGCTCTTCAGCTTGAGGGGCACCTAACTCATTCGGTGCGTCAGGTGGCTTCAAGCTAGCTTTATTACCTGCAATAGGGGTTGTATATGTAGTAGAAAGAACTTCCCTAGTAGTTATAGGTTTATTCTTACCCTCTACATGAAAATTAGATACTACAATAGTACCATTAGCGTTACTAGATGTTAACGGTTTACAGAATGTAACACCTGGTCTATATCTTGTGAAAGCATTAATTTGTGGCCCGGCAATATCAGCTTTAAGTAAGTTAGTATAGAAGACATCGCCTTGAGCTTTATAATCAACTTGAAGCTTTCTACCATAGTTACCGAGTCGCGCTCTAAGCGTTTTAACACCACTATCTGTAAGATTAAATGCACTTATAGTTTCGTTAATATTAAGGTACTTATATGGATTAGTTGCGTCTGTTGCTAGTTGACGAGATGAATCAACTCCACGAACTGATATACTATTTAATTTACGGGTAGAAGGATCGATACCATCTCTAGTAGAGTTATCTACATATACCTTCGGTAGAGCGAAGCTGCCTAAACTATCTAAACCTATACCTATAATCGCACCACTTAGTGCATCATTCGCATCAGCTGCGAAGCCTGTAACAGCACCGGAATATCCTAAATCAGTACCATTACCTCCACCATTAAATGTTGTATATGCATTTTGCAAGAACATACAAAAGCCTATCTCGTCAGAAGCTCCCCAGTTACTTAATTCATAAGTAAATGACCAAGTAATATCAAACTCGGGTGATAGACCTTCTTCGAAAATTGCTACTGATGTAGCAGATAGTGGTAGATTAGACATTAACACCTATATTTAATCTGGTGTATGTCAGATACAAGTATAATAAATAGAATTTACATTCCCCATTCGAATTTAACTAGTCCGTTGACAGTATCATATGGTGCACTACCAGCACCACCTGCACCAGCACCTGGTACCCCTTTACCTCCACCCCAGAACGAAGCAGCTCCCGGAGCTTCTTCATCTCCTGAACTAATATCAAGACCACCAACACCACCAGGTATAATGTGGCCACCTATGATTCGTGGATCAGCAGTATTTAACGTACCAGAGGAAGGGGAAGCTGATGGGTGTCCAACCGGTAATATAGGTGCATTACTAGTAATAAGATCTGTACCTCCAATTGCTATTTTACTTAAGTTACCTGCAGCACCTGAAGCAGTTATACCAGCACCAACAGTTACAGTAACAGTAGTACCAGGCTGACAAGAAAGTATGCCATAAAGTGTTGCCGCGGCATTACCTGACCAAACAGGGCTTTTTGAACCAGAGCCTGTAACCCATACTTTTGTATGTTCAGCTACTGTTGTAAATGTACCGCTAGAAGACATTACTGTAACACCTGGAGGCACTGGACCAATCTTAATTGCACCTGCCAAGGTATTTATAGGAACACCATTGGCTACTGCTGCATTATTGTTAGAAGCAGTTAAACCGCCGTTAATTGTTAATGTAGAAGTAACTACTGCATCAGGTAGTGCTTTAATATAATAACTTACTGCTTTGGTTGTGTACGTACTACCAGTAGAGTTAAGGGTACCATTACTAAAGCTTGAAACATCCGCTTGTCCTACATGTACTACATCTTCATAGTTAGGTAAGTTAAAGTTATTACCTGAACCACCATATTGCGCACCGATAATACTTGAAAGAACACCGTAGGTTGTATTAGATACAGATGAACCATCGCAAAGTAACCATCCAGATGGAAATGCTTTACCACTTGCAGCTGCCATTATAGTACCAACTGGTATAAAGGCACTAGAGGAATTTACATAAAACTGACCTGTATTAAGCGGTGCAGACCATGAAAGTTGTCCTGCAGAATCAGTGCGTAGAAATTGATTATTAGCAACTGCACCTACAGGGAAGTTATAATTAACATCGTTAATATTGAGCTTTTCTGGTAACTTAAGATGAGTATCGTTTTTAACGTTAATTCTATCAGTTAAAATCTGCGTACCACTTAATGAAATCCTTCCAGCTACTAATTCTAATGAATTACCAAGAGCATCGTTATCAAAGTTATTTGCTGATAGTGTACCTACTCGTATAGTACCATTTACATCATCAATAACAATTGAACTATCGTATGCTGCTAATACTTGTGAAGCTTTTACCCATGCTCCTTCCCATAATGTGTATAGAGCTTTACTTGTTGTATTGAAAGCTATATCACCATCTTCTGCACCAGCACTCAAAGCTGAATGATCAGAAGCAGTACCTAAGAACTTATTACCGGTTACGATACCACCTGATGTTGAAGAATCACCAACAAATAGACGTTTATTATCTGTAGTATAGCCTAACTCACCTTCATCAAGAGTTATGTTTTGCCGATCAAGATCACCACCACGTCTAACAAGAAGTTTTAATAGAGTGTTTTCGAGAATTTCAATTTTATTAGACATATTAGTATTTTATTAATAGTTATATACAGGTATTGCAAGCTTACCACATGTACCAGAATCTATTGTTATAAATCCGGCAGAACATAAACAAATCATGACTGCTGCGGTATTACTACCGGTATCAGCTGAGAAACTTCCGGATTGAGCACAGACCACGGTCCGTCCGGCTGTAGTCGTATCAATAAGATCTCCGAAAAAGCACCCTGACGTTATCCCTGATAGGTTAGATGTAATTGCATTAGTTGTACCTGTAACTCTACCAAACTGATCAAAAGTTGTGGTATTAAGCGGTTTACTCTCACCAGCTCCAATAGTAGCCATACCTAAAGTATTAGCATTATTATCTACTACTAATCCATTTGTAACAGTGGAGGCAACAATTGCGCATGCGCAAACTGTATTACATGGTGCATTGCAGAATGATAATTTACCGAAAGGCAGTCCGAAAGAATTGGAAGTAAAAAGGCCGACTGGCTCTACTCCACCGCCGCTTAAGCCATTACCAATACAAGAAGCAGGTATAGGTGCACCTAACACACTAAGTTGTCCTGTAGTTGAATTTACTCTGATAGATGTACCATCCACGGCAGCTGAAAGACCTTGAACCGGGTTAAGAACAATACCACCGTTAGTAGCTACAACACTTGAATTTAAAGATGAAGCTGAAATAGCACCGGTAACAACATGTAGTTTGTTATTTACATCATAGCTAATAGATGCTGTATCTGTTTGCGATCCTATGAAAGCCCAACTAGAAAGTAGAGCGGAATCAGTACCAGAAAGCTGATATAAAAGGTTATTTTCATATACTAAATCATTTTGAACAGCTTGAGCTAAAGAAGTTTTTGCACTTGATGTAAGTGGTGCATATACCAAATTACCAGCTACATGTCCTCCTGGTGTAAATCCATCACCAACCCAGACTCTCTTACGATCTGTAGTATAACCCATTTCACCCTGTTCAAGGGTAACAGTCTGACGCTGCACGTCAGTACCTCTTCTTAATTTTAGTTTTACGATTTCAACGTCTGGCATTTTTTTAAATTGTTAAGATGTTCTTTGCCATACATACAATCCGAATGATGGTGGCATATTATTATGTGGAGTTCCGCTTCCAGTAGAAGCTGAAGTAAATGTATTGACTGTGGCTTGTCGACCAACAGCATCACGTTGCTGGTTATTAGAAACACCCTGTCCCATAGCATCACCATCAATACCAGCATTATTACTGAGTTGGTCTAGACCGTGACTATGGGAAGCTAACTCGGCTGTAGTAAGTGGGTGATTATATTTACCAGTAGTGTCATTACCAGCTGGAATTGTTTTAGCTTCAGTACCGTCATTACCAGCCCCTTCTCCAGCTATAAACCGACCTGTAGCAATTTGTATCCAAGTAGTACCTGTAAATCTCGATCCTGGATTAGTATTATCTTGCGAAAATGTAACAGACCCAACAGGGTATATTGCTTCAGCTATAGCAGTTTTAAAAGCATCACCAAGTGGACCGTCTACATCAATACCTTTACCTGCTTGACCTACCTTAAGAGCACTTTTATTACCAAACCCATCGTATACATCTTCTTGTCCAGTAGCTGGTAACGCTGCACCTTTCGCATGCAGTACACCAACGTAAGTATTGCTGATGTTAGTATTAGTTAAGGAAGTACTTGCCATATGTATATTTATGTCAATGGCAGTATTAAGCAATCAAATATTTGTTAAAGCATCTTTATTAAATACAGGTTGTACATCAGCTTCAACATTTACTTGCACTGTATTCATTATCTTTTGCTGTAAATTAAAAATTAACTCAAAACACCTATTTAATGTACCTGTTAAATTTTCCTCGTTCCCATGCACATATAGATTTTCTATCTCTTGATTAAGTAATTGCTTAAAGTCAATCTCATAGTTATAATCGTCTAACTCGAGAATATCATTAACAAATTTACCAGTAAATCTACCAATAATGTTGTTTTTAATAGCAATTGTATCATTGATAACTTTAAACAGCTCAGTATTAACAACAGAATTCTGTATAAAGCTATCTGTATTCAAAGAAAATGCTGCACTACCATAATTATTGTAGTTAACATCCTTTATTACTCGTTGATATGCATTTTGAGTAGGTTCATCAAAGAAAAATAGTCTACCAGTAGTTAGCATAATAGCACGATCAGAAGAACTCACACCAGGAAAAATAGAGAATGATGTAATTTTGTCATCCAATAGACCGTCAACAGCAGCTGTTGTTGGAATACTAGAAGGAGCAGCATCAGTCGCTTGATTTACATTTTCAACTTCAATTTCAATACCTAAATTCCATATGAAATCAGCATTAGAATAATCTATATTAATAAAATTCCATCTATTATTAATAGTATTAACTTCTACTTCTTTATTTTCAAGAACTTCTTCTAGAGCTATTTCTTCTGTTGTTTCAGTAAAATCGAGTAAATATAAACGCTGTGTTCTAAACTTACCAATTATTTCAACTGGACGCGTTTTAAATTTTTTGTAAACTGTCTTATCTGTACCAAAATACCAATAATTACTATCCGTACCAGAGAAAGTTAATGAATTAATAGTTTCATTTAATCCTAATGTATCATTTAAAGTAAACTTCTCACTAAAGCGGTAATTATCACCACTAAATCTATATAAGAATGGGGTTCTGACAGTAATTTTATTTGTAGTAATATCTCTATAAGTTATAACATAAAGCGAATTAAAGTTAGGATCATATCCCATTGCTCCAAACGTCTCTTTGCTTAGCTCAACAGAAGTAATTCGTGTTATAAAGTTAAAATCACCATCAAAAATTTTAATATTTCTGTTACCAGAATCAAAAACCGCTAATTCAGAATTGTTAGCTGCTAAGAAAGTAGGTTTATTAAATTTAGTTTGTCGTGTTGCACCACCGAAACCACCAACTAATTCTATATAGTTTCTTCGAAATCTTAAAGAGCTATCATTATTACTATATCCAGCAATATCATATTTTAAAACTACATTATTTCCAGTATCTGATATATATAGGAAATCTTTTGTTGAGGTGATACCTCCTAATTCGTTAAAAGATAGATCATTATTTTGACTCTCATACCCTGTAGTATCTTCAACTACAGTTAGTGCGGTATTATTCCCAGTTAAGCATAATAAATTAGTTTTAGTTATTGCAAATAGTGAAAACTCACCACTTAACGGCTCAATATTAGTTTGCGCAGTTGCAGCAACCACATTACCAAATGCACTTAAGTAATTATTGTTTTCAAACCTACTATTAGCAGAAAAAGCTGGAGTTGAACTATCCGATATACCTATTTCAAACTCGGTTGCAGATACTGATGATACTGATGCGTAGCGTAGGCTAGTAGCAAAAGGTAGCTTATTTGATGGTATAAACAATTTAGAATATACGTATGTATTATTCTCTCTTAACTTATCTAACTTAAATTTAAATAACTCATAATTAAAATTATCATTTAAAGCAAATAAACACTCATTTTGGGTATTGGGTAACTCTAAGTCGAAATCTGCAACTACCCTATCCCTAAAATAACTTGTATAAAACTGATCTGTTCTATAAGTACCTTTAGGTGTAAGTGTTTTACCAGTACTCACTTCCTTTGCTAGACCATCAACGGTTTCAGCAAAACCATAGAAATCACTACCAGTTAATGTAAACATATCACCGGAGGTGTAAATCTTTTTGTAGCTATAATAATTAGGAATTGCCATGATCAATGAATGTTATGTTATTAATTTTAGTACCTACTGGTAAAAACTGCTTAGCTTCTGCTAATATACTAGTTTTAATTTGATCTCTCACAATAGAGTTTGTAAGATTAAGATCTCTTACAACTATATCAATTAAGTTAGAAGAATTATTTCTATTAAACTTAAAGAATTGCTGTATCTCAGTTTTTGATGTTCGTTGACCACCTGGTAAAGATAATGTAATATCATCAATATCTTTAGTTGAAAGGTAAATTGCAAATATCTCTTCTGTGCTAATAGCTCTATCGTAAATAAATGGATTACGTACAATCAGATCTTTAGAGTAATAATATTTAGGTTGCCTCAAGTATGTAGCAAGATCAAGATTACTCTGGAAACCAGTTGATCCTATAAAGAACTGATCAGAGAAAATATCTTGAATTAAATACTTTCCTGGTTGAAAGGTTTGATTTTCATATAGATCTCCGTTTATATATAAAGAAGAATTACCTTGTAGACTATCAAGCCTATACGTGAAGTTATAAAATCCTGGCTCAAAAGAGCTTGGTTGGAAAGATATGGTCTGATTTAGGACATCCTCGGTATCCAGATAATTTCTTAAACTCAATTTAAAATCTATAGATGTATTATTATAAATCCGATTAATAGCATTATAATTAGTAAGATTATTTTGACTTGTATTATCACATAGATAAACACCTGATAGAGCTGTAGCTGTTAATGTAGGAAACAACCCTTTTGCTAAATACATGTTTTTATCACTTCCTTCAGCAAGAATTACTGGGTATTGATATTGAATACCTTCAATATATTCATTAACCCAATCAATAGATGTGAATGCACCACCAGATAATGAAAACGTAGTATCATTAAAAGGTATTGGTATATTAATATCACCTATACTACCAGATAGCAAAAATACAGCGCTAGTGTTATGTATAAAATATTTATCTGTAGTTAGAGTTACAATAGTATCATTTAAAATATTAAAGTCAACGATTTGGTCATTTGACTTAAGAAACGACTGCGGTCCAAAATCTATATTATGCTTAACTATAAAATTACTTACTTTGTAAAAGAATGTATTATTGTTTTCCCATTTAGTTTTTGAACCTGGCAACTTATAAACTGTATCATTGTAATCTACTACATTATCATACAAACACATCTCATCCTTATAGACATCAAACTCTGTAGAAGAAAGAGCAGATACAGACATAGTGTTAATATTCATCCGAGTAGTCTTTTGATCAGAAGATATAAAGTCAATATGATCATGCTCCATATGTGTACCATAGTAATCTAAAATACCTGAACCACATTCAAGCTTAATCTTATTACCTTGAGTATTTACTTTATAATATATATTACCAGCAGTTGCAACAATATAATCATCTAATGCACTTCTCTTGAAAACATGTTTAATTTTTGTTTTAAATTCTACTTTGTTAAGTAATACAAAATCCGTATTGTATATATACAAAGTATAATCTCCAACAACATGTATAAATGGCGTTACTGTCTGATCTTGAAAAATACCAAATCCTCTGTTAGTATTATTACCAATTAATTCAAAACCATAATTAACCGTAGGATCTAGATACATATCGAAGTTCAAGGTAAATGATTTAGAGTCATTAATTGCATCTTGAACATTAAAACTGGTATAGTTACTACCATTAAAAGTTAATTCCTTACCGGTGTAATCTACACAAATATTTTCTGATTCACCTCTTACAATTTTAGATGTGATATAGCTATCATACGATGATATTAAAGGAGCAGACGAATCGATAATTTCTGTAATATCCGCGCCACCGATACGTTGATATTTAATATCGATATTAGGTTCAATAGCCGCATCACTCTTTTTATCGAAAAACTTTTCTCTCGCTAGAACAGCATCTGCAACAGATAAATCAACACCATCAACACTATCATTTAACGCGGGTGCATATCGAGCTGAACTTGAAAGAGCTGCTGTTTTTGTAATTTTATCAGGGTAGTAGTATCTATCAACCCAGATACCAGTTTCTTCTAATGAACTACCAGATAACCAAGTACATAAATACCTACCATTATCATATTGAGTAGAATTTTGCCGTTTAATAAAAATCTTATCTGAAAGCTGTGGCGTCGGTCCAGCAAAAGCGCCATTATTTACAAATGTAGAATCATTTATATTTAATTTAGTATAAGGGTAAGTTGAAGATGGTGCTTGGAAGTAAGTATCCGTACCATTAGTAATAAATACATCTTTATTGTAAAAGGTGTAATTTAGTATAGGATTTGTTAATCCTCCTTCCTGATCATTACCTAGATAGAGGTTGTTATAATCTCGATTTTCATAGCCAGGTAATCCATAAGGAGTATCAATTAAATTACTACCACGCTTAATAAAGTTAAATTCAGATCTACTAGTGTCGAGAGCAAAGTAGTTAATAGGCATCTTATCACTAGATATTGTATTATAGTTAGTGATAAACATATACTGACCATTATCATCAAATGAACTCCGTTGTGTATTAAGAGTTAAATTAGATGCATTTTTTGAGCTATATGAAATAAAGCTATTATTAAGAAACTGCTTGTTAGTATCGAGGTTATAATCAATATTAATTAAATTATTAAAATCTCTATTTAAACCAGAAGGTTGTAGAGGGGCCATAATAGGTACTATACCGGTAGGTATAGAGCTTAACGTAAAGATGGTAAGGGTTGTACCAATAGTTTTAAATAACTGTAAGTAACCATCATCGTCTAAATTATATCGGAAAACATCATTTCGCTCTTGCGTTATTTCCTTGTAGTTATCAGTATTTTGATAGAAAACAAACTCTCCACCTGATAGGGACACACCTGAATAATTAAGGTAAAAATCAAATATACCGTTATTATGTTTAATTCTTAATAAATTATTATTAAGTGCTTCTATTTCGAAAAAGTAATTATTACTAAATGAATTTGCTGCATTTAAAGGACGTACGCCAAGAGGCTTTTGTTGGTTGGTCGCGACCTCACCATCAGAGTTAAAAATATATAGATATTGGTCTAGTTCTCCTAAAGCTCGTTGAAATCCTAATTTAGTAACAAATGATGTACTCTCATCTCCAGCTATACTAGATAATTGCAAAAAATCAGAAAGCTTACTTTTGTTAGTAATATGAAAGGATGTATAGTTATTAATTTTACTATCTTTCGCACCTGATAGCGCGGTAATATTATTTACCTGAAATCCTTGCTCTAAAACACTATCATACTGATCTAGTGTGACAAATCTATCGTCATATTCCCCTGTTGGGAAAGAGATTGAACTAACAGATTTTGTATATGAAGAACTCATTATACTTATTTAATCTGGAAGCTAGTTGTTGCAATCAATCTTTATCGAAGAATGTAGTATAGGTTCTCCTATTAAATCTAGATTGTAGGTTAGCAATAGTATTTGATGCAGATGTGCCGATCATTTGAGTATTAAGGATACCAAGTTTTTCAATACTATCATAGTATGATTCTTTCAATAACCTAATTGGTTGAAAGATATTAGCAAAAAAGCCATCATTGAAATATATAAGAAATTGAACACTCAGACTTGTTACTTGCGTGCTTAGAGTAGGGGTATATGTATGCTCATATTCTTCTAGAACACTACCACCAATTTTACCATATAGTACTTCGTTTAAAATAGATTGCTCTCTATAATCATAAACAACATCTCTTTGATAGTACTCGATATTACTATTATCACCCCAGTTAATATCTAATGTAAGAGCTTTGCTCTTAGATTCATCAATACCTGTAAGTACAAACATTATAGACGGCGCGCCTTTAAAAGTAACTTCTTCTAAAGTTGCAGATATAGATGACTGAAGCGCTGTCCCACTTAAAGCAGGTAATTTAATAAAAATATTTGACATTAGATTGTAACAGTAAAGTTGTTAGTATTGCGTGTGAATGCTCCGGAGTTAGCTGATATAGAGCCAAACATCGAACTTAATCCAAATGTGGTTGATCTTAATATATCATCATTATCTTCATATTTGTAAATACTCTGTAATGTTAGATCATTATCAACCTGCTTAAACGATACATCGATAAAATGTGACATATCATTAAGATCATTTACAATATAAGTTAACTTAAATATATCATTTTTCTTATTATATGCTATTTTCGGTGTATGAACTTCTTCAATTGTATAGTTTCTCAAGGCACTTAAACCTAAGCTCAAAGCTGCGGTATTAACGTTAAATACACTTAAAGTAGTAGATGCTGTATCGGCAGGATAAACTCTATTTACCTTGTTATCTAGTATAGAGTATTCATAAATCTCCGGGTAAACTGTAAGATTGTTTTTAGGTGAAGCTTCACAGCTATTAACTCCAATAGTTTGAAATCTAGCAAAGTATACCTTACCAGTACTCTCTACGTAGAACCTATTTGAGAACGTTTCTGCACCTACAGAGCTACTTACACTATATAATGTGTTAACTGTACTCGGCTTATTAAATTTAGAATCTTTATACTCAATCTTATCTATTAAAAGATTAGATTTAGTTTCTAAGAAAATAGTATTTTGTATAATATCAAAATCTAGTAAAGATAGATTTATATCTGTTTGAACACTTGTTGAATACTTTTGAAGTATGTTTGAAAGTGCAGTAGAGAGTGGTTGAGAATCAGAATAAGAACCATTCTTTACATATAATCTACCATCCAAAGCTTTACGCTCTTCAGTCGTAAGAGTTAGATCTTGAGAAGATAATGTTGATAATACAGTAGCACCACGAGGATCAGGGTTATCTAGATATCGATAATTATCTGAATAAATAAAATCATTAGGTAGATTTACCTCATCTGTAAAGAATCCCCCATCGTAATTAGTATAAGGGTCACCCGCTGATAGGTAATATCGGATATCTTGCGTAAAGTCAATTTCAACATCTCCTGTAGCAAGAAGAAAATCTGCTTCAGTTGTAATATCAGATAGCGGAGTCTGATCAGTAGTTAAGACAACCTCTTCAGGAAAGGTACCTTCTGCAAGAACTGTGTAATAGTAATTTAGTGGTGAAGGAAAATCTGGACCTATTCCAGATATTGGATTAGGTAACTCACTACCATCAAAAAAGGTAAATGCCCCACCATCACGCCAGAACGGCTTGAGATTTCTAGTCTTCTTAATAAGATTTTGATAAGGTGAAAATTCTCTAAAATATAACGTTAAAAAGGTGTTTAACCCCTGGTATCCGTTTGTATTAGCTGTTAATCCAGACCTAATAGTATCACCATTTACACTAGCCGTACTATAGTTAAAATTATAACCTTCATTTATATCCCAAAAAGTATGACCATCTAATAATAAGTTTTTAATATAGTCTTGATCTGTAATTCTTGGTTGTAGTGGTGTATACTTAAGTAAAGCATATTCATTACCAAAAATATCTGTTTGATATTTATCAATAACTCCTTGATCAAACAGATCTGTAAAGTTTAGCTTATAACTAATATCATTTAACTCTTTTAATTGAGTGCTATTACGTTCTTTTGTAGTATATGGCTCAAAAGTAGTAACTTTATTTGTAATTTTTGGATCACCAGAAGCTATACCACTAGAAACGTTTCTTACATTATCACGGTAATCAAACTTATAGTATACCGGGTAACTACTAACCGGGTTAACTGATACATTACCATACTTATTTGGATCTGGAAAAATAACAAATTCGTTACTTAAAGCGGAAAGATTAATTGAATACGTGTAAGTTTCAGCTTGTAACTTAAATAAACCTATATTATCTGGTTTAAAGTTTAACCCTATATCTCTCAATAATCTAACGTCATTTGACTCAACTTGTGCTGCATCTGCACCTAGTAAGTTTAATGCATTTGAAGTTGGATTATCAGCAGCAATTAATAATCCAGATGTAGGTGGGGTAGTGGTAGTATCTATATAGTAGATATCTGTACCTAAATACTTCTTAATTAATGACCGCTTAAGACTATATACTTCTGCTAAACTAAGACCACCAGTTTTATATGCATTAGTTGCTTGAACAAGCTCATTATCTGGATTACATATAGCATCAAACTCCTCTGGTGTAACAGCCGGTGGATTAATTTTAAAGGTTCTAATAGCACCGATAAAGTTTTTTTGACCAGTAATAGCTTCGATTGCTAAAGGATCTAAATAATATTTTGTATCTATATTATTAATATTATTGGCTTCACCACCGGATGGTAAATCAAAATAATCACCATATACGTCAACAAATTCTTCTATCTCTATACCCAGTCCACTTACTGAAGCAGCAATAGTAGCAGTTTCTACTTCTTTTGAATCCTCCGCTGTAAATATAAAATTATAAATATTATCGAAAATTGCTTTTTCAACACCTGTAGTGCTTCCTTTAAGCTTATTTCTATCAATAACATACTTACCTTCATCTCTCTTCTTCTTGTAAAAGAGTGCAATATCTTTTAACCTGTTGGCAAAAAATGGTATAGCAATATCAAGATCGGAGGAATTATTGAAGTCTATATTTTCAAGAAATCTTTTCTCACTCTCTGTTGTATAGCTAATAACAATCTCTTTAATAAATTGTTGATAGTAATCTTTAAATTGTGTTTTTTGCTCTTGAGCAGATATATCTTGAAGCGAGTACCAGTTTTGAAGATAGGAGCTATAAAAAGAGCTATATTCTTCTGGTGAATAATCTGCTTGAGTATAATTTATAAAGTCTAGAAAGGAGAACGGGGCAACATTATCTCTATAATCATCATTCTCAATCTTTGAGTTTGTGATAGAGTAGTTAACTACAACTGTTCTGAGTGATTGGTTAGACATCGATATAATTATTTAGGTATCAAAAAGGTTCAAGCCTTCGTAAAGTGAGTTAGCAAAGATATTAGACATAATACCGTTATCTTTTGACCAATCGTTGTAAGATGTGATACCATAAGTTAACGTATTATTAGGATCATCGAAATTAATAATAGAATCAGTAATGTCACCAACAGAACTTGCTTGATAATAGAATGAATAGATATCTGTAATTTCTCTATTACCACCGGATAATAATGGCCAACCCCAGGTTTCATTATAATCACTAAGATTATAAAATTGAGTTGATGACATTATATCCTCTGTTAATAGACCGGATAATGCTTCTGTAAGTACTGAGCAATTAGATGCACGTTCTAACGTTATAGGCTCACCTTCGGATATACGTTCAGATGAAGTAGCTGTTAATACTCCTGTAACTGTACGATATACTATTCCATCTGGTATAGTTATGGTTGGAGCAATTCTCGCACTTAATGGTAGAGATGTATTCAGCGTTATATACTTACCACTATATAGTTCATTTGCTACTATAGGATCCCCTGGAACTATAATACTGTTAGGTGTAAGTTTCTCACCTAAGTTATAACCATAAAAATTATTAGATCTATATCCATAAGATTGATACTGAGTTCTATCTCTATTTCGTTTACCGAAAAGCTTTGACTTACTAATAGAGAGTAAATCCATTAATCTTGCTAGCTTAGGAGGTAGAGAGTATTTATTAAGTTTAGGTAAATCGAGCATTTGAAGTAACCCATCAAGTTGATTGATGTTACTCTCATCTATAACTGTATTATTCTTTAAAAAGTTTTGGATCTTTTCATACGTAGCCTTACCTATTGAATCTTGAGTAGAGCTTAAGTCGCCGAAAACTGTTCCTAAAAAGTCTTTCATTAAGACTCTAGCATCAGTAAATAGAGGTTGGATAGCAATTTCTTTAAATGCATCTTCAAAGTCTATATTTTCGTTCTGTTTTGCTATGGTATAGTAGCTACTAGGATTAATAGTAAATGTATTACTTGCTCCGTTTAAGAAAACGCCATTATAGTTACCTTGTGCTCCGGACAAGTATACATTATTAAGAGGTACAGTATTGTTAGATACAAAATAACCTTTGTAAAATCCACCATTAGATAAAGATGAGAGAGTTCCAAAATCCGACGTAAACTCCGCATCATAAATTGTTGTACCATCAGTTAACTTAAAATTAATAGCACTAATACTACCTTGAGTAGCACTTAACACTGGTGCAGATCGGTTACTAAAATTATCCTGATCTTTTACTTTGGCAACAAACGCTATTTTAGTTCCCGCAAACTTCTCTGAGCTTATATTAAATACACTAAAGTTATCAGCTCCTTCTCCATCAATACCATTTGATGAAAAGTCTAAACTATTATATTGTGCATTCGAGGTAATAGTTGCTTTCATACCATAGTTGGTAGTATTTGCATATTCGAATATATCACCTTGTTGAAAACCAAATATTAAATTATAATTATCAACAAAATCACTCTTAAAGTATACATCTGATGTACCAGAAACTCCAGCAAAAAATCCATCTATATCTGATTCATCAGTATATACAATCTCATTACTACTTAACTTAACGTATAAAGGGGTATCTATAGTTTCAATTGCATTAACGTTAAGAGTTTCAACTATACCGTTAGAAGTAAGTATTTGAACGAAAGAATAACTAGGATATAAATGCCCGTACGCTAATTTATCGTAACCATTTTTAAAGAAATCGTACTCGCTGCTAGATAAAGTTGCACCTGATGCGTATGGAACGATCGTTGATAATCCGGTATTTAAGGTTCTATAAGAATTATAACGTTTTACGTTTATTGGATTAACTACTTTACCAGCTTTATGATTTATATCTGCTGAACTAGTTACTACTAACTCATCTTGAACAAAGTCTTTAATGTTAACATCAGCATGGAAAGTATCTAGATAACCATTACCTGCATCATCATAAAGAAAACAATTTACTCTATATGAACCTGGTTTATCAAATGCATGAGTAGCAGATACAGCTTCTGCAGTTGTACCATCTCCAAAATCCCATACTATGCGCTTATTAGATACAAAATCTTGAATAGTGGGATCTAAGTTAGGTATAAAGGAAAGTGGTGCAAAGGGTAACGCGAACCCTTCATATGTTTCCTCACCGCTAATGTTCTTCACATAGAAGAAATTATACAAAAGATCAAATTCACCGGATTGATCGAGTTGTAGAGAACTGAGCGACATATAACATATTTAATCACTCAACTTACGTTTACAACCGTCTTATTGCTATCTTATTAGTAATATTAGCAATATCATAAAAATATGCATACTCAAAATCTGCTAATTGGTAGTTAAGAGATTGAATAGCTCTATCACTATCTTTATAATCTGGATTCCAAACAACAAAGCTTAAATTAGGAATCTCTGCATCACCATTAACTGTGTGTAGTTCTGTTACTCCTTGAATATTAAGTATATCATTAGTCATAGAAGCTACATTAATAATATCCCCAAGTTGTAGTTTACTAAAGTAATTATTAAGTATAGTTGAAACAGCACTTTTTATGGCTCCGTTATTAGAAGCTTGATTCTTATCAACAGTAACACGTATTAAACTAGCTTGTACGATTTCATCAACACTATCACTGTCACCAAAGCTAGCTATCTCTGTATTAGAAACACCAAACGCAAATGCTTTAAATAAAGCATCAGTCACAACAACATTATGTGTTATGTCCTTTTTATTGTTGCAAAAATCAGCAATAATTTGTTTTTGAGCAGCATTAAGATATTTTGGTGATAAACTATTTAATGTAGGATCTCCACTAGGCACTGTATAGATATAAACATTGTTAAAGCTAGTAGAAGTAGAAAACTGAACTTGAGAGAATAGCATACGCGCATCATCATTACCTTGACCGAGACCTTGTTCAGTGTAATATCCTAATACTCTAGATGTAAACTCATCATTAGATAGAACCTTAACATCTTTAGTTATATTATTAAAATTCCTATTAACTTGATATTCGTAATCTTCTTTAGTAACAAGCCTGTTTTGCGAAGCGAATACTTTAGGTGCGTTAGTTTTAATATCATCTGTAGTCTCTGCCTTCTTTGGTGGTAAAGTACTATTATTATTATTTACTGTTACATTAGCAACTTCTGTTGAAGTAATTAAATTTTGATCTTCGCTATATAGTACACTCTTAATGGCTTCAAAATTAGTTGAACCGTATAGGTTAAAAGCGGCGTTAGCCAGAGTATTAGGACCTGTTATACCGGCTTCGTTATCAGAGATTACATAGAATATGAGTATAGTATCATCACTTTCTAGCTGCTTACCATTTAAATTATTACCAAATTTAAACTCATAATTACCAGATGAATTCAAACGCTTTTCATAACTCTTACTTTCAGCAGATTCAAGAAACAAAGAAGCGCATTCATACCACTCAGACCAAACACCAGTTACAGCGTTCTTAACAAATATATTAAATGCATTATCTGAAATAAACGTAGCACTATCTAAATTTGTTACACTTTTTACTAGCTGTGGGGATGTAAAGCTATCAACAAGAGTTATATTCTCATATGGTTCACCAGTTGCTGTAAAGATAGTTTCATTAACTGCTCCTTGGTAGAGGGTGTTGTTTGACGGTGCTACTGCTTCGAGTGTAGTATTTGTTGTCTTTTGGAAAGTTGTATCTTCTATTGTAACAAAAGAAATACCTCCAGCTACTACGGAGCTAAACCTTGGTATAGTATATACATCTGTAGGTATATTAGCAGCAGATAAATTAAAATTAAGTAGAGCTGTTTGATCGCCAAGAGGTTTGTATCCAATATTAGATACAAGCTTGTTCATATTCTCATAAATAGTAGCAGTATTAAACGTAGACTCGTTGGATGTAGTATTAAGCTGGAAAAGCAATACATGATACATATAAGCTACTACATCGATGAATGCACTAAAGTTAGAACCTTCGAAGTTCTGATCTGTAAACGTTTCATTCTCATTTAACCTCTCAATAATTAGACTCTTAAGAGTATCTGCATCAAAGGTGAGATATGCGTTTTTAGGAAGTTTGTAATCTGTAAAGTCTTGTAAGCTCATATTATACTACGTTATTATTTAATCTACACCGCTACATACCCATCTCGGTTAAGAGTAGCATTTAGAGTTAAATTATAGATATCTAGGTTAGGAATACTAAAAGTAATGTCGATAATATACTCACCTTGATCAGGATTCTCAGTAATTGTTAATTTATTAAGAGTTACACGAGGTTCTTGAATACCTAGGTTATTATAAATGTAGTAGCCTAAAAAGTAAGATGTTGTCGAGTTAATAGGCTCAAAAAGATAACTTCTAAAATCAAGACCTAACAATGGGTTAAGTAACTTTTGACCTGGAGTTGTTGTAAGAATATTCTTAATAGAATTAATAACAGCTTGACCATCCTGAATTTCATCTAAATCTTTAAGCTCACTCGTACCATAGAGCTCTGATTTAGTAAATCGACTAGTCTTGAGATCGAACTTTATATCTTTATATAGATACCCACTCTCAAGTGATTTCTTTTCACTAGCTGGGATCTGTAAATTATCTAACCTTACTGCCATAAAATGTGTATAAATATTTATATGAGTGACTAAATAATAGTATGGCTAAATCGAACAAATTCACAACTCTTTTAGAGTCTTACATGAAACGCTACGAGCGTGGGGGTTTTCTCGTAGGAGATGTATTCAAGTTTAATGATAACTTTAAAAGCGATGATGCATATAAAGATCTTGCTGATAATGTCAAAGGGAATATTGACTCGATGATTGATTCAGGACTTCATATTCGTGTTATTAATATTAAAGACACTTCACCTGCAAGGTATCCTGCATCTGATCAAACATCCTCACTCGATGTTGTACTTGATATTGCACTTGATACAGGTGGCGGTCGTTACACAGATCAATGCTCTATTCCTTGTTGTCTTGGTAGTTGTGAGCAATATGCTCCTAATTTACTTCCTATTCCAGATGGGCAGCGCCGTAAGAGTAAAGTCACTATTAAGCCTGAAGAGGTTGATGAGAGTGAAGAGAATCCAGCTAACTATACTGATAGGGGAGATGGTAAGCTTACTCTCACAGGATTATCTCTTAAGAAAGAAAGCTACACTCAACAGTATCTTTAATGGCATATACAATAGTTGATACTACTAACCTACCTTTAACAGCAGGAGGTGAGGCACCTCCATTTAAGATATTAGACTCTTCTGATCAATGGGTATTTTCCACCTGTACAGAAGAGGAAGCACAGGAGTGGATTGACGAACAATAATGCCTAAAGAAGTTGCTACAACGAAGTGGTGCCCTGTTTGTCATAGTTCGCAAAAGATAAAGGGGTTTCGCTCGTTCTATTGTTACGATTGTTGGAAAGCAGCCGGAAAGCCTAAAATAGAGCCATTATTTAAGGCAATGGATAAAGCTAAAGGTAAGAAGTAATTACTTCTTTTTCTTCCAGCTCTTTCTAGCTGGACCCCTCTTCTTGTATTTCTTGTTTTTAATCTTCTTACAAGCTGCATGAGTTGGTCTACAAGCCGGGTATGAAGCGCCTTTTTTTCCAGCCTTCTTACGTCCGCAAGGACCACCAGTCTTGCAGTTTACCCAACCTTTAAACTTCTTACCAGTCTTCTTATCGGTACGAGTCTTGAACCAATCTCTTAGGTTCTCACTCAATTGTAACGTCTCTTGTTGAGTCATTACTTAATCTTACCTCCTCGGTTTACACATTTCTGAACATATCCAGAAGCATAAGCAGAAGGCCATACGTCATACTTACGCTTTGCTTTAGCTTGACATTTTGCACGAGTCTTTGAGACTTTCTTTTCTGCATCTTCCTCACCCTCAGACTTCTTCCTACCTCCTTTCATATTGGCACACCAGTGATACATCTTACCTTTCTCTCCACCGTACTTCTTAGCCATCTTACGAAGTTTTGTCACTGAACCCTTACAACTAGCACCAGAACGCTTAACTCGTCCTGGGCTGCTCTCCGCATCTTCTTGATATGAACCCTTAACAAATTTAATACCTTTCTTTAATTGACCATCTGTTGCGAAGTTAGCAACCTCCAATGCAGACTTACCAGCTAACTTAGCAGTACCTAATGCAGCCTTACCAGCTAACTTTAACGCCCCCATACCAACCTTCTTGGCAGTCTCGTTATCTTCCACCTGATCCATTGGTACTATATCTAACTCTAACCCTTCGAGAGGTATCCTTCTTGTTTGACCATTCGCAGCTGTAACTGTTAGATTTTGATCATCATGAGCAAGATAATATAATGTTTCACCATTATAAACTATTGGATATCCTAAATCTTCTTCTACCTCATTTTTAAGATCTGCGATATTGTTAATAATAGCTTTAACCTCTTCAGGGTCCATATCTTTTTTAATTGAAATAGGCTTTGTTAGTTTAACCTTACCATCAGAACCTCTTTTAAACTCATCCAATAAAGCACCTACGCCTGCTGTTGCTTTAGGAGCTATATCTTTAGCTACTGCACCTGCTACCCCTTTAGCTACATCAAACAAACCTTCTTCTACGATATACTCGTTAAGCACTTTTTTATATAGCTCGTCAAACTGCATATGTATATTTATATTAAAGAGAGCGAAATTCCCTTTATTTTTAGTACCTTTGATATAAATACTAATATGGCTAAACACAATACCAATTTTGGAAAAGATTTAAAAAATCTTTCAGATCTGGCGTTCTCGGTCCTTAATGAGAATACCAATGAAGTTATTAATGGCGGAGCTGCTTATAAGGGTGGTGATATCGACCACGATTGAGCGTCTCATATTAAAGCTCCTCCGTTTGGGGAGTCAATTAAGAAGATCCTTCACCACAATCTTACTGAGGAAGGTATTGTTGAAGAATATTACGTAGAGCACAACGGCAAACTCGTTGGCCTTTTAGCTGAAGATGTTGAGGTTATCCGTGAAGAAGGTCATCCTCCAGCGAAATCATCAGATGAGGAAGATGATGATGATGAAAAGAAAGAGCATGAAGGTGAAGAAGACGAAGAAAGCACAGCCCATGGTGCACGTCCTAAACTTATCGGAGTACCTATCCTTAGGTAATAGCTTTCTCAAGTGATACTAGACATGCAAATGCATTAATCTCTTTATCTACTATAAAAGCACTCTTATAGAGATGATCGGCAATTATGACGATCATCTCTTTCTTTTTCATATCAGGTAAATCTTGCTCATATAGAAAGTCGAGGAAGTTAGCTAATAGAGTGTCGTAATCACCTTGAAACCTATCCTCATTCTCAATAAGATACTTACGTAATCCTAGAGAGTTAGTCCTAACACCTTGCATAACTTTAGCCAATAGCTCGTTATCACTAGCATTAGAGTCAATACATAGCTCACCATCTACAATAGACTTTTGAATCTCATTGATAGTCTTACGAAGATCAGGGAAATGCTTCTTAACTAAGATAACAAACTTCTTCTTCTGCTCTTCACTTACCTTTACATTCTCTAGTCTAAGGATATTAAAGCATCGCTTAGCAGCTTGATCTACAACAGGTTTAAGATCTAGTGACTGACATCTTGATTGAAGAGCTGGAATAATCTTATGCTTATAGTTAGCAGTAAGAATAAACCTACAATACTTAGCATACGTCTCCATAGTATTACGAAGAGCAGCTTGAGCTTGAGGAGTTAATCCATCCGCCTCATCGAGGATAACTACTTTGATACCACCATCGAATGATTTAGTTTGAGCAAAGTTAGTAATATTATGACGAATGACATCAATACCAGATTCATCAGAAGCATTAATGTATAAGAAGTTACATCCAAGTATATCATTAACAATAATCCTAGCAAGAGTAGTCTTACCTGTACCAGGGCTTCCAACAAACAACAAGTTAGGAATCTCATCCTCAAATTGCTTAACAACACGTAAAGACTTATCATCTAAGATAAGATCATCTAGCTTATGAGGACGATACTTCTCTACCCAAATCTTATCGAAATCAACCATAATTACTTACCTGATGAGCCAAAGCCCTTTTCACCACGATCTGATTCAACTGCAGAGCCTTCACTCACCTCAACAGGGAAGTTAGCATATACAACAAACTGCGCAATACGATCACCAGCCTTACCTTCATAGTCTTTATCAGTAAGGTTGTAGAGCTTAATACCAGCATCACCTCGATAGCCTTGATCAATGATACCAGGATGAGGCATAATGCCATGCTTAAAGCCAAGACCTGAACGACCTTCT
>Ga0222716_10000121_pt1 | contig 60716 bp, 69 predicted proteins | sample C33_13DmetaG_FD_165044 | JGI IMG/M metagenome (GOLD analysis project Ga0222716, IMG submission 165044) | Estuarine water microbial communities from San Francisco Bay, California, United States - C33_13D | ecosystem: Environmental > Aquatic > Marine > Unclassified | place: USA: California... | reverse complement strand
TTCATCGTGGTCATCATGTCCTTCTTCATCATCATGATCGTCGTGACCTTCTTCATCGTGGTCATCATGTCCTTCTTCATCATCATGATCGTCGTGACCTTCTTCATCGTGGTCATCGTGACCTTCTTCATCATGATCGTCATGATCTTTGTGGTCATCGTGGTCATCGTGACCTTCTTCACTAAATTCTATAGGATTGATGCTTTCTCCCACTTCAACTAAAACTGAATCACTATTTGATGTGTTTTCTAGTAATTTAATTAGTGCTGAAGGTTCATATTTAAGACCTATATAAAATACTACATCGGCATCTGCAATTTTAGTAGCATCTTGAGGTGATGGATCATATGTATGCGGGTCTACTTCCGGTGGCATTAAAATAGTTAAATTAATGTTTTCACCACCTATTTGGTTGACAAAGTCACCGAGCATTGGAGTAGTAGCTAAAACGTTTATTTTGCCTGATGTAGCTTCATCTGTTGTGCTACCGGTACCGCAAGCGATTAAAACTATAGACAGTACAATTGCACCAATTTTATAAATAGGTCTAGTTCTCATTAATTTTCCTTAATATTTAAATAATTACAATAAATGAGAATAAGTCTCATTTAAAAGTTTGTCAAGCATAAATGAGAATAATTCTCATTTATTTTAATAAGTCCATTTGCTATACTCCAAACATGGGTAAAAATTCAGAACAGATATTATCAGATCATAATGTTTCAATTACTAATCCTAGAATTTTGGTCTTAGAGGCGCTTCTTGAAAACAAAGGGCCTATTACCCTTGATGAACTTCAGGCTTTATTAAAAAATAAGGTTGCGAAGTCCACTCTTTATAGGGTATTAAACGATTTAAAGAAGATTGATATTTTAGATGAATTTACTTCACCAGAAAATCAGACAGTCATTGAACTTGTTCTAGAAGACCGTGCTCATCATCATCACCTATTCTGCAGTGATTGTGGGGAAATTATTGACGTTGAGCTGAGTAATGAATTTGAAAACTTTTTAGATTTAGAAATAAAAAAGATTGAAGAAAAATTTAAATTTAAGATTTCAGATCACAGGGTTGAAATGTTTGGTAAATGCACAGATCAGTGTGAAAATTGTAAAAGCTAAATTGTTACAGTAAAAACCCTATTAACGAAGCTTGTATTAGAAAAGATTCAATTACTTGAAAAGTATGCATTTCGAATAAGTTATTCATTACGGGTACGATGATTGAAGTTCCAGAGTCTGTTTGAGCAGCAATTTGCATTACCTCTACGCTGGTTTGTTCAACTACATTACATCCTATACACATTTTAAATAACTCCTGTAGATGATATTTTAGTCGACATGTAATATGTAGTAAAGAATAATGAAATTATTACTAACTTTAGATAATTTTCAACATGGAATAGGAAGTGTTGGAGATTTACCAATTCCATTTGAAACGGTTTTAAATGTTTCAGCTTTGGTTATTGTTTTAACATTTGTTTTCTTAAAAATCTCTTGGAAACAATCTGTTCTAATTCAAAAAGAAGTGATTGTTGAACAAAAACTGCCTATTTTGGGAAAAGTGTTCGGGGGACTTATTTTGTCACTCTTAATCCTTCCAGGTTTTATTGGAAATGAGGAAGCTAAGACATCTATTACTCCTCTTATTATCTGGGTATTTTTATGGATAGGAGTTCCCGTACTTGGACTTGTTTTTGGTGATATATATGCAAAATTTAATCCTTTATCACTATTTCCCTCAGCTGAAGAAAAGCCATCTAATGTATGGATAGCTTCTGGTTTGTTCCTAGGGCTGACCTGGTTTGAATTGGTATGGAGAAAGCCAGGTAATCCTACTCACATTGGTACAGTCTTTATCTTGCTACTGCTTATAACAACAGGATCAAGAATTTTACTTAGTAAGACCTCGATTGAAGTTGACCCTCTTCATTTACTTCATCACTTATACGCAAAACTACGATTTAGTGTTTCACGTCCAGTTTATAAAAATATGCTTGAAAACATAGCCAATCTCTCAAATTTTAAAGGAATGGAGTATTTCATACTGTTAATGATTGGAACGGTTACTTACGATGGATTGAGAGGTACCACTTTTTGGTACAACTTATTTGGTTCTTCAACATTAGATATGGGTTTTTCAACGTTTGCATTTTTTGCGATCAACATAATTATCATAAGCTCATACCGGTTTGCATGTTGGTTTGCCTTGAGGGTGAGTGGAGAGCAACAAGATCTAAATAAAGTATCACTTTTATTTGGACATACAATGCTTCCAATAGCTTTTGCATATCACGTAACCCATTATTTAAGTTTATTATTGTATGAATCCCAGACAATTCTTTACAGGTTGAATGACCCTTATGGTGTTGGTTGGAATCTATTTGGGGTTGAGGAGATTACAATCAATTATTTCTTAACTCCAGTTGGTTTGTGGGGTATACAAGTATTCGTAACTTTAGCTGGACATATGTTGAGTGTAATTCTAGCGCATGATTTAGCTATAAAACTTTTTGGACATCATCAAAGTGATAAAACACAGTATATTTTCTTATTAATAACGGTCGGTCTGACCCTACAAGCACTATTCGTACTTAGCGTTCCTTAATTCTTTTTCTTACCCTCTAAACTTTTTACACGCTCTGCAATCGGTGGGTGTGAATAATAGTAAGAGCTATATAAATTATCCGGTGTTAGGTTTGAAGAGTTATCCTTACTCAACTTAAGAAGACCCGAAATCATACTTTCAACTTCTGTGTACTCAATTGAAAAATCATCAGCAGCAAATTCTCTTTGTCTAGAAATATAGGAGGTAAAAGGTTTAGTAAAAAAAGTATATGAGCCAATAACAAGATAGAATAGTAAGAATTTAGAATATAGAGTTATTTCATCTAACCCATGACCATAAAAGAATTGATCAGCCATAAAAACCTGGCCTAGAATGTAAAAACCAAGAAAACCAAAGAAGATGGAACTTATAAGCGTTCTTCTAATGTGCCCTAATTTATAATGGCCTAATTCATGTCCAAGTATTGACTCCATTTCTTTTGGAGTAATGGTTTCTAATAATGTGTCATAAAAAACTATTCTCTTGTTATTTCCAAATCCTGTAAAAAATGCATTTCCATGCGAGCTTCTTAAGCTTCCATCCATTACAAAAAGTCCTTTTGCTTTAAAGTTAATTTTGTTGAGAAGTTTCTCAATAGGTTCTTTAAATTTCTCATCAGTAATTGGCTCTAGTTTATTAAAAAGTGGAAGAATCAAAACGGGATATAAATAAAATATTATGGCTTGAAATAAAAAAACTGCTACGAAAGCATATATCCACCAGTTATCTCCAAGTCGTTCAATTATTGAAATTACAACAGCATATAGGGTTGAAGAAAAAATAATAGAGATCAAAAGACTTTTTATTAAGTCTTGAATAAATGTTTTTGTTGTTGTTTTGTTAAAGCCATACTTTTCTTCAAGATAGAAGGTCGAGTATATAGCTAATGGAATTCCTATTATTTCATCAATTAAAACTATAAATAACCCAAGTAAAATAATCCCTACAACATTTGATTGAGTAACTCCTTGGACTACTTTTGTTAGAGAATTAAGTAACCCGCCGGTAGTGAATAGTAACAAAACTCCAACCGAAATAAGAGCTGTAAGCATTGAAAATCGAATTCTCTCTGTATTGTAATTAATTGATTTTTTGTATTCCTCTTCTGTCACAACACCTACAAAACGCTCAGGTATAGCATCTTTATTGTCTTCCATAGATTGGATGTTTCTCTGTTTTAAATAGGTTTCAAGGAGAAACTTGAATCCTATGAACAACGGGAAAAGTACATTGAAGTTCAGCTCATTGATTATTTCAACTAGATTCATAGAACTTTATTTTACCTTTGTTTGGATTGTAAGGAAAGGGGGTGAGCTATTTACCAAATCTTCTTTCGCGTTGTACGTATTCTCTCAAACAACGTAAAAAGTCGATTTTTCTAAACTCTGGCCAAAAAACATCCTGAAATATAAATTCTGAATATGCACTTTGCCATAACAAAAAACCTGAAAGTCTTGCTTCTCCACTAGTTCTTATAACCAAGTCTATATCAGGAACTCCTGGTGAATACAGATGCTCTCTTAGATCTTCATCTGTCATGTTTTCAATTAGCTCATCAATATCTCCATCTTTATTGTTTTTAAGTAAACTTTTAATTGCATCTACTATTTCTTGCCTACCCCCATAGCCAAGAGCAATTGTTAGAGTTTTTTCGCCACCACCTCTAACTTCCTGAAGTTTTTGAATAGTTTGTTGAAGGTAGTCGGGTAGTTGATCAAAACTACCAATAAACTGTATTTTAAAATTGTCTACAATATCGTCGATAATTAACTCTTCAAAAAGTTCATTTACAACCTTGTAATATGGCTCTAGTTCTTCTTGTGGTCGAGAAAGGTTTTCTTTTGACAGCAACCAGCTTGTTATATGTTTAATTCCTAACTCGTCACACCATGAAACACATTCTTTGAATCGAACCATCCCAATTCTGTATGAGACCTCATAGCTTAATAACTTTTCTCTACGCGCATATCTTCTGTGTCCATCGTGAATAAGTCCAATATGCTGAGGTAATTGTTTCGTTAAAAGTTCTTTTTGAAGACGTGATTCATAAATACCATAAACAAACTTTGGTGAGACCATAATTAGCTACAAATATTTTCTATTTCATCTATGCTTCGAGGCAATGCTTCGGTTAAGTTAACTGATTTATTTTCAGTACAAAGAATATTATCTTCTATTCTTACTCCAATACCTAGTAAGCTTTCTGGAATTTTATGTTCAACAGTTTTTGCTTCTCGCATTTCTTTTTGCTCCAACCTTGTAGCAGCCTCCATACCCATTTCTTTTCTTCTTATTTTTATCTTTTCAGGATCTCGTTCTAATAGGGGAAAATTGATGACTGGTTTTGATGGCCTGATGTAAATACCAGGTTCAATTGTTGTAACCATACCTGGGGCAAACTTTCTCGGTTCATTGTTTAACTCATTACTCCCAGCATCATGAACATCTAAACCTAACCAGTGACCTGTACCGTGCATGAAAAATTGAAAGTAGTGCATCATTGAAATTGTATCTTCAATATTATTTGGAACCAGTTCTAAATTGACTAATGATTCTGCAATGGAAGCGATAGTTTCCTTATGAACGTCTTGCATAGTGTTTTGGGTTGTCACCATTTCAATTCCTAGATTTTGAACTTTCAGCACTTCTGAATAAACTGCTTTTTGTTCAGGAGTATATTTTCCGTTTACAGGAAAGGTTCTTGTAATATCTGATGAGTACATTCCATACTCTGCAGCAGCATCTATTAATAAGAGTTTTCCATCTTCAAGTTCTTCTCTGTTTGTGGCATAGTGGAGAATACAAGAATTGTCTCCTCCTGCAACAATTGAGTTATATCCAAGTCTTTCTGCTCCAAGGTGGTAAAAAGTCTTTTCCATTTCAGCAGCAACTTGATATTCATAAGCTCCAGGTTTTGTAAACTTCATTGCAGCAAGGTGGCCTTCAATACTTATATCACATGCTTTTTGTAAAAGTTCTAACTCTCCCTCCTGCTTAATTAACCTTAATTCAGAAAGTATTGGTTGAAGTGAATGTAGGTTAGCTTTACTAAAGTTTCCTCCCCTTTGGTCATAAGGAACTGCAAGATTAAGAACCTGTTGGTCTATTTCCTGAAAAGAATTTGATGAATAATCGCAATAAATGTCTGTATGACCTTTTAGAAGGTTTATTAATTCACTTTTATATTGTGTATTCGAATAAGCAATCTTTGCTCCATAAAGATCTACAGCGCCTTGTTTTCCAATCCTTTTTCCGTCCCATGTTTCCATTTCTTCATTTTTATCTAAAACAAACATATGGAGTTCTGGCACTGAATCGTTAACTAGTATTACTGCGTGAGCATCAGGTTCTGGCCACTCTGTCAAATAATGAAAATCAGAAAACTGACGAAATGGATAGTTTGCATCATTGTTTCTATAAATAGTTTTATTTCCATGGAGTAAGACTGCACCATTTTTAATAGTCTTTGCAATTCTCTCTCTAGCTTTTTTTGATAAATTCATAACTTCATTAAGGATAATGTATCTATAGGTTCTTTTGCCAATACTATTTATAAAGAAAAAGGAGCGACTAGCGCTCCTTTTTAAAAACCAGTTTAACTGGAACTCTACTTCAGATTTTCAGCTGAAGCTTTGCCATTTTTTTCTACAATCTCAAATTCAACCTCTTGATCTTCTTCAAGATTATTCATTCCAGCATTGCGTACTGCGGTGATGTGAACAAACACATCTTTATCACCATCTTCAGGTGCTATGAAACCATAGCCCTTGGTTTGGTTGAACCATTTTACTTTGCCCTTCGGCATATATTCTCCTTATTAGTCTGTGTCTTTCGACTAGATTACTTTAGTAGTAGAGATTATTTAAATATAATTTTTATTTTCTGTTTTTATTTGCTAAGTAAGTTGTTTTTATTGACTTTTTACGATTTATAACAATTCTTGAAAATATTTTTCTAACACTTTTCCCCAATATGACTCATTATGCATTCCTTCTTCCTCTATTAAGTATTCATATTTTATGTCATTTTCTATAAAAGAATTCTCCATTAAGTTAACTCCTGAAACATAAAAATTATCATTCGTCGAAAAATCTAGTTCCCATTCTTTTGGGAATATATTTTTGACCTCATCATTGAAAATATGACCTTCTTTTTGACCTGTGTAAAGGTAAAGAAAAGTATTATTATCTAAATTTTTAATATCTAATATTACGCCAGGAAAGCCAAACCAAAATGCAGGCGATAAACATATTATATTATTGAACTCAGGATTGATTATTGAGAATTTAATAGCCATTAATGCTCCCATAGATGCTCCCAATACATGTTTTTTAGTATTTGTAATGTCTAGCTTAAAATTTTCAAGAACTGAAGGAATGACATCTAAAATAATCATTTTAAGATGCGACGAAGATATTTTTGAAGCTTTACGTGGATAAGGATTATATTGTGTTTGTCTTTGATTGTTGGAAGTAACAGCAATAACTAATATATTTTTGTCTCGGTCAGTTTCTGCAGTCTGGATAAGTTTCTCTAGGTTGAAAATACTACCAAAATGACTTGTTTTTTTATCAAAGAGATTCTGTCCATCGAAACTAAGGATGACATCTGTAATTGGCTTTTTAGAATCTGGAATACGAACTAAAACTTGGTTAGGACTGTTTAGACTTTTATCCACAATTGGCTCGCTGATAAATAAATTATCATGAATTTTTTTATCGGAATATTTTAAATATTCAAGCATTCATAAAAATCTCAGCCAAGAACATTTTCAATATTTTTTGAAATTATTTTTGCTTTTTCTTCACTGCTTGAAATAATTAAAACTACGTTGTCACCTGCTAATGAGGCTATTACATTATCTAAAAATAGATTATCAATAGCTTCAGCAACTACCTGTGCTGCTGCAGTGGTAGTTTTAACTACAACTTGATTTAGTACTGAATCTACTTCCAAAACAAAGTCGTTTAAAGCATTTATAGCAATTTTTCTATGGGCATTGTTATCTTGATCCTTTGGTAAAACATAAACTAATAAACCATCTTTTTGTCTTTTTTTTATAGCCCCCAGCTCACTTAAGTCTCTTGATAGTGTTGCTTGAGTTATTAAAAGACTGTTTTTCTTCAACAGACCCTTAAGTTGGTTTTGAGAAGAGATATTACCACTTTCAATCAGGTCAGCTATTATTTTTTGCCTTTGTAGGGTTGACTTTGTCATTGTATAAATATACATTAAAATGCATATTTATACAATTATAATTTTTTAAAAATATCTTCGGCTAACTGAATTGCCTCTTCTTTAGAAACTTCGCCTTCATTCAATCTCTGTTCGTAAAGAGCTTTCATTATTATTCCAACACTGGGTCCTGGTTTCAAGTTAAATAGTTTCATTATGTCATCACCAGATACTGGAGGTCTTAAGTTAGAAAGTTCCTCTTTCTCTTTAACTTCTGCAATCCTTGATTCCATATCATCAAGATATTTGTTAATTTCGTCGTACTTATTTTTGTTTTTAGTTGTTATATCTGCACGAACTAAATCATTTAACTGATCCATCAATTCACCAGAATCAACAATATATCTTCTTACAGCTGAATCTGTCCATCCCATTTTAAAAGTATGAGGACGCAAGTGATTCTCTACTAGTAAGCATATGTCCTGTATTTCTTTTTTGCTAAATTTTAATCTTTTTAGAATTTGTTTAGTCATTCTTGCACCAACAACTTCATGGTGTCTAAAATGAACTTTTCCATTTTCTATGCCCTTCGTTTTTGGTTTTCCAATATCGTGTAGCAAAGCACCTAGCCTAGAAACAATATTTGGTAAAACTCTGTCTACGACAATAAGAGTATGCTCGTAAACATCTTTATGATGATGTTTTGGATCAACTTCAATCTTCAGCTCATCAAGTTCAGGCATTATTTTGATACTTAATCCACTTTCAACAAATGCTCTTATACCCAAAGATGGATTGGCTCCAATTAAAAGTTTCGTAAGCTCATCTCTAACTCGCTCACTACTGACTATCTCGATTCTATCTATATTTTTTTTAATGGCTTCAAAAGTATTCGCGTCAGGCGAAAATCCATGAGAGCTTATGAACCGACAAGCTCTAAGCATTCGTAAAGGGTCATCTGAAAATGAGATATCTGCGGAAAGAGGTGTTGTTATAACTCCTTGAGATAAATCTTTTAATCCTCCGTAGGGATCAATTAACTTATTCTCTAAAATATCATAAGCAATTGCGTTGATTGTAAAATCTCTTCGTTTTAAGTCATTCTCTAAATTGTTTGAACTAATAATATCCGGTTTTCGTGATGTTTCTTCATAAGAATCTTCTCTAAAGGTAGTTATATGTAAAGAAAAATTTTCATACAAGGCTTCTATCGTTCCAAAAGCCTTACCAATTTCAGTTGTCTGAAATCCATTTTCTTTAAATAGTTTCAATGACTCATCAACATTCGCATCAGTAGTAAAGTCAAAATCTTTAGTTGAGATATCCAGTATTCCATCTCTTACCGCACCACCAACCAAATAGAGCTGATAGCCTGCATTTTTATAAAATGTCGCAACATCCTTCAAAAATGGGTTTTCATTTAAAACTTTTAATAATGTTGTTGGTACCATATTGATAGCTTAGAAGAAGATTGGAAACTATACAGTATGAATTCTAAAGTAGATTTTGCAGCTGGTGGAATTGTTTTTTATAACAACTTAATACTTATTGTTAAAAATAAAAGAAATGATGGAATTGTAGATAAAAGTTTTTGGGGTTTTCCAAAAGGACACTTAGAAGAAGGTGAAAAACCGACCGACACTGCAGTTCGAGAAGTTTATGAAGAAACCGGATTCAGGGTTGAGTTAAATCATGATAAACCTATTGCTGAATCTAGATATGAAATCAGATTAGTTGATGAAGTAATTAATAAAACTGTGTGGTTTTATGAAATGAAAGTTATCCAAGCTTTTGATAAAGAACCTGACAGTGAGATTGAAGAGTTAGCAATTGTTGGCTACGAAGAAGCAAAAAATTTACTAACTTTTGAAGAGGATAAAAAGATTTTAAAATATGTATTTAACAAATGAAAAAAAACTAAATTACTCTTTCAACGGATCTTACTATACAAGAAAATGGAACGACTACTACCCATATGTATATTTTGAAAAAGTTTACGGTGGGCACGGTTTATTAAAAAAGTTCTCAAATATCTCAAATGATACTGGTGTAGTCTTTCATTCTTCAATGATTTCAGAAAATCAAATAGCCTCCTGGGAGTCAGCAGGTTGGTGTGTTTATAAAAAGCTATATGTTTGTGATCAAATTATGAGATATTACTCAAGTGACAAAATGGATGGTGTAACTAGCATCACACACAAGAACTTAGAAGTAGCTGATTTTCAGTATTTATTAAAGCTAGATGAAAGAATATTCGACCGCTATTGGAGAAACTCATCTAATTCCTTTCATGAAACTTTAAAAAGTTGTGTAAACAATAATCTTTTCCTTCAAAAAAATAATGGCGAGCTAATAGGCTATGCAATTTTAGGAGAAACTAGAAAACTTTCATATCTTCAAAGAATTGGAGTGGATAAGTCTTATCAAGGGCTGGGTTATGGGGAAGAATTACTTCAATCAGTTTTATCATTTAGCAAGCAAAAGAAATTTCTAAGTATGAAATTAAACACCCAAGAAACAAATGAGTCTGCTTTAAATTTATATAAAAAAAATGGGTTCCGTGTTCAAAAAAATAAACTTATCATTATGAGTAGTACTCAAAATAGTGAAACATAAAGTCTTACAAGAATAAACCTATATCGCTTATTATTACATTATGGAAGATGATAAATTTTTAGAAACATTTGAAAGTCTTATTAAAACTATAAAAGATTTAATAGTTAAGCCTGTCAAAAGGTTTACAGGTTTTGCTAGCCTTGGATTGCTTCTAATTGTATTGCTTCTGACAGCACTTGTTTTTTTATTTATGGGTGTACTGAAAATTATGCAAGGTTTGGGGGTTCTTATAGGAGTAAATCCAACAGGATTTGCCCTATCAGCATTAGGTATAGTTTTTTTAGTTTTATCATTAAACAATTACAGAAGGAAGAAAAAAAATGCATGAAGTAGCAATTATAGGTTCAGGCCCAGCTGGATATACAGCAGGAGTTTATGCTGGAAGGGCTAATCTGAAGCCAATTTTATTCGAAGGCCTTGAGTCCGGTGGTCAACTTATGTTGACGACTGATGTAGAAAATTATCCAGGATTCGAAGATGGGATAATGGGTCCAGAATTAATGCAAGTTTTTAAAAAACAAGCTCAGAGATTTGGAACAGAAATAAAGACTGAAACTGTTGATTCAATTGAAAAAATAGATGATGGATTTTCATTAAAAACCTCAAAGGAAACCTACCAGTTTAAAACAGTGATCCTCAGTACTGGTGCTTCTGCAAAATGGCTTGGAGTTAAAGGTGAAAAAGAACTGCAGGGATACGGTGTGTCCGCTTGTGCTACTTGTGATGGCTTTTTCTTTAAAGACCTAGAAGTTGTAGTGGTTGGTGGTGGTGATTCAGCTATGGAAGAAGCACTATTTTTAACAAAGTTTGCAAAAAAAGTCTACGTTGTGCACAGAAGAGATTCTTTCAGAGCAAGTAAAATTATGCAAGATAGGGTAATAAACCATGAGCAAATAAACGTACTTTGGAATAAAGAAATTACTGAAATTAAGGGTGATAAAAAGGTTTCATCTGTAACGGTAAAAGATTTGAAAGAAAATACCGAAGAAGATATGAATATTGATGGAGTTTTTCTCGCTATTGGACACACACCAAATGTTTCATTTCTTGAAGGCCTTCTTGAGCTTGATGATAAGGGTTATATTAAAACAGGTTTTACCACAGATACCAGCACTTCTGTTCCAGGTATTTTTGCAGCAGGAGATGTTGCAGACTCTGTATACAGACAAGCAATTACGGCTGCAGGAACTGGTTGCCAAGCTGCGATAGATGCTGAAAGGTGGCTCGACAATTAGTCTTGATGTAGCCTCTCTCTTAAAGAGTCTTTCAGATGTTGAATTAGATGACCTTCTCAATAAATTAATTTATGCAGGGTATGCCTCATCAGCAGACACTGGTGAAATTTTTTCTGCTGTTTCTCTTTTTATTGATGATAAGAATTTGAATTTAATAAAGAGTAAAGAAGACCTCTGGTCAGAGCTTATTAATCATGGATATAAACTAGGAGATCGCATCTTGAATTTTTCAAAACCAGAATTACAGGGATCTGATGTAGAGGAACTCCAAGAGCTTTTATCTAGACTCGGTTTTTACTCAGAACCAATAAACGGAGTTTTTAATGTGGGTCTTGAAACTTCTGTCGTTGAGTTTCAAGAAAATAGGGGTTTATCAGTAGATGGAAATGTGGGTCTTGGGACGGTTCATGAAATTAGAATGTTGATGAGACCAAACTTAAATACCTCATTAAACGAAGCGATAAAATCTATTGCTCCCAATTTAAATACCTCGTTATTGGGCTACTCGGTATGTTTTGATTTTCCAAATGAAGAAGATTATCCAGTACAGATTGAAACTTATGAAGCAACTAAAGAAGTGTGTTTAAAAAATAATGTTGTTGCATCTTTTGCATCCGAAGTGGGAATAGATGTTGAAGAAGAGAATATTATTAAATATGTAAATAAACTTCGGCCAACCCTATTTATTTCGTTTAAAAAGTCTGAAGAAAACTCAATTGCATATTTTAAGGGAAGTTTTACGGAAAGTAAATTTGGTAGAGATCTGTCACGTGAGGTTGGAGATAAATTAAAAATAACCCAATCTGGTAAAGCACATAATTTGTTGAAAAATACAAAATCAGTAACTTTAGTTTTATTTGGTAATTATTACCAATATCATAAAGTTGCTGACGTATTAGAAGTTATCTTAAAAAGTCTGAATAAGAGTTTTGAAAATTAATTTATCTTTTCAACAAATGTTTTCAATGCCTCTGAAGAGTTAAAGTTTAATATAACTTTAAACTTCCCTTTTCTACTCTGTACTTCCACTTTGGATCCTATTTTATCCTCAAAATAGTTTTTATAATAAACAGAAGTTTCATCTGAACTCGGTTCTGAGGAATTAATGTTTCTTACTTTATCCTCAACTTGTCTACTAGAAAGTTTTAATAATATAATTTCATCTAAAATTTTTTCTTGTATGTTGATAGGTAAATTTATTAGAGGACGGATTTGCCCCATGGTCACATTATCAGCTTTTAGTGAAGAGATAACTTTTTGTGATAGTTTAGATAACCTTAAAGAGTTTGCTACATACGATCTACTCTTTCCAACTAAGAGAGCAATTTCTTTAGATTCAAGGTTGTATGTTTCCACGAGATGATTAAAACCTGCTGATTCATCAATTGCATTCAATTGTGCTCTTTGAATGTTTTCTACTAAACCAATTACAGCTGCATCTCTGGAACTTACATCTTTTACTAGACAGGGTATTTTTTCTAATCCAGCTAATTTGGATGCTCGTAATCTTCTTTCTCCAGCAATTAATTCATAGTTATTTCCAGATAATTCTTGAACTATCAAGGGTTGAAGTATTCCATTTTTACGAATAGATTCAGTCAGTTCATTTAGTTTTGAATCATTAAATTCGGTTCTAGCTTGTGAAGTGCTTTCTTTAATTAGTTTAGTTTCAATTTCTAATGCATTAAATTCTCTAACATTAGTATCTGTTATCAGGGAGCTCAGTGATCTCTTCATGTAGTCCAACCTTCCTTAGTATTTCATTTGCTAAATCAAAATATTCATTTCTTGATTTACTATCTTCTTTAAAATCTACAACAGTTTTAGCATAAAATGGTCCGTCAGCAATTTCAGCAGTTTGAGAAATTTTTGTTGTTAACAATTTTTCTGCGAGTAGATACTCTAATTCTGTTACAAATTCTAAATAGCTTGATCTTCTCTTATCTATCTGGTTTAACAAAACACCTAAAAATAATGGATTTGTATTTTGTATTGATTTTATGGATTCTTTTGCAAAATTCATTGCTTGTGCCACACCTTCAACAGCTAAAAATTCAGGTTTTGCAGGTATTAGGTAAAAATCAGAAACTGCAAGTGCTTCTTGTACTAATGAACTCATTGTTGGAGGTGTGTCTATGATAATGAGATCATAACTATCCAGTTTATTAATATTAAAAGAATGTTGTAACTTAGAACCTCCGACTATTTTTTCTTCATTGAATTTAGAGATTTTTATATTTGAACTTAATATATCAAGATTATTACTAATTTTTCCTGGAACTATGTCATTTTTTTTCTCAAGTAAGTCGATTGCATTTGAATCTTTTTCGGGATTTTTATCATAATTTAAATATGTAGAGACGTTTCCTTGTGGGTCTAGATCAATGATTAAAGTCTTGTATCCTAAGGTAGAAAATATTTTTGCGACATTTACTACAGTAGTTGTTTTACCTACGCCACCTTTTTGGCAAATTATGGAAATTGTCTTCACTTAACTGTTATAACATCAATAAATCTATATTCATCGTTATTAATAAGAAATTTTTCTCGTTTCACGTGAAACGCTTCTTCAGAAAGGCCTTCAGTGTTTGAGTTAGAAGATACAATAAAAGTATTACTTTTGTTATTTGATATGTGTTTTTCTAATTTCTTTATTAAGTCATTTTTAGGAAGGTAACACCTCATTAAAAAGATAGAATTAACTTCTTGTTGAATATACTTTTGAGCATCAGCTTTTACGGCGTTTACATTATTAAGTTTTTCAGATGATATGAATCGCTCTAATTCATAAATTCTCTTTTGTTTAATATCAATTAAGTTGATATTTTCATTAGAAACAATTCCTACTGGTAAACCTGGTATTCCGCCACCAGTCCCGAGATCATATATATCATTATTTGAAATGTTTAAATCAAGAATAATTTTATAAAAATAAAGAGAGTGAACAATAAATTCATCCCATATAAACTGATCATTTTTAGGACTAATTAACCCAGTTTTAACACCTGTATTTTTAAGCCAGTTGTGGTATGTAGTTAAATTATCTAAATTTTTAGCTAAAAAACTTTTTCCCCAACTCGGAATTTGGGGATCAAAGCTCATTCTTCTTCTTTTTTAGTTCCCTGATCTCCAGTAGGAGCAAAAACAACAGATCTATATGGCTCTCTACCTTCAGAATAAGACTGAATTCCATCAATATCTGCTACTGCATCGTGAAGAGTTTTCCTGTCAACAGAGTTCATAGGTTCGAGCATTACTTCTTGATGGTCTTCTAAAATCTGCTTTGTTAGTCTTTCAGCATAAATAGTTAAAGCTTCTTTTCTTTTAACTGCATAATCGGCAACATCTAGCCTAAGCCTTGTACCAGCACCTGTCTTTCTTTGAATAACAGTTCTAGTTAATTCATGTAGAGAGCGAATTATGTTACCTTTTTCACCCACTAAAGCTTCAGTTTGCTCACCTTTTACCGCCACAAGTAAGTTCTGTTCATCAACTTCTCCAGTTACGGTTCCTTCAAGTCCAAATGATTTTATTAAACCCTCTAAAAATTTAATAGAAACGTCAAGTTGCTCTTTAGGATCAGCTTCAACTCTTGGTTTTTTTTCATATGATTTCTTTTTTTCGTAAGTTTTAGGTGTTCTTTTACTTTGGTTATTGTTGCGTGAATTACCACCACGGCTATTTCCATTTCTGTTGTTACTTTGCGCGCCATTTCTTACTGAAATACGAACTAGTGCTTTTGTTCCACCAACTCCAAAAACTCCACCTTCTGGTTCTCTTAAAATGTTTATATTGGCTTGAGTTGCATCTTCAAGGCTAAGTTCTTTTAACCCTGCTTTTATAGCGTCATCAATGGTTTTTGCTTCAACTTCTACCCATTTATTAGACATTATTTTCTCCTTCTTTTTTTTCTGTTTTTGCGAGGATCATCTTTTTCATCTTTGTTTTCAGTTGATGTTTCTGATGTATTATTATCCTCTTTTTGATCTTTTTGTGTTTCTTTAGCTTTTTGATTCTCTTCTATTTTTACAATTAAAGCTTGTTGTCCAATCCTAAATATGTTTCCAGTTAGGAAATATACAACCAAACCAGATGGTAAAGTCCATGAAATGAAACCAAAAAATAGTGGCATTATTTTTCCAATCATTTGCATTTGCTGCGCCTGTGGGTTGTTTGAATTACCAGATTTTTTAGTTAACTGGTTTTGTTGAAATAGTGCTGTTAAAACAACAAATAAAATTAGTACTAAATAGGGAATTCTATCGATCCATGCTCCTATTTCTGATGCTGGAATCTGAAGATCCATTGTGTAAAATAAAACACTGGAATGATCACCTAGTTGAGTAAACAATGAAGCCTCTTTTGGAATAAAAACGAGTGGCTCTCTTAAGACTCTAAATAAAGCAAACCAGATAGGCATTTGAATAATAAGAGGTAAAACACAACCCAATGGGTTTATACCTTTTGTTTTATATAAATCAGCAATTGCCTTATTTAATTGCTCTTTATCATCTTTATGTTGTTTCTGAAGTTTTTTAAGCTCAGGTTGAATATCTTGCATTCTTTTAGTGGATCTGGTCTGTCTTAATGTAAGCGGAAATATCACAATATTGATGATCACAGTTAAAACTACAATTGAAAACCCGTATGAATTTGTAAAATCATAAGAATAAGATAATAAAAATCCAATAGCTAGTGCAAATGGTTCTAAAATTGCCAATTTTTACCAAATTTCATGTAAATTGGATTGCAAACATAAATTCTTTTTAAAAGTAAAGGTAATGATGCAATCAATCCTTTTTTTTCTATTGAATTTTTCATAATTTCACTACATGTCGGATAATATAAACAATTACCTTGGCCAAAACCAAAAAAATTGAGTAATGATCTTACTGAGATATAAAATAATTTTGAAATTTTCATTTAATTTTTAAGTAGGGGGTGAGATTTAAGTATTTCACTTATATCACTTAGGTTCAGTTTGGAAGATTGTGTTGAACCAATAACATATATGTCAATATTTTTGTTTGTCTCTAACGCCCGTACAGCCTCTTTTATCCTTCTTTTAAATTTATTTCTATTAACAGCATTTGTTCCTTTGCTTGAGATGTTTATTCCAAGCCTTGAGGTTTCTAACTCATTTATCATTAGATAAACTCTTAAACCATTTGCCTTAATAGCGTTTTCTTCTTTTTTTAGGTTGTAAAAATGCTCACTAGTATTTAGTGCAGTAAAGCTTACCAATTAGTTACGCAGAAATTATCTTGCGTCCTTTGCTTCTTCTCCTTTTAAGGATTTGTCTTCCAGCTCGGGTGCGCATTCTTAATCTAAAACCGTGTTTTCTGCTTCTTTTCCTGTTACTAGGTTGATAAGTTCTTTTCATTTTTCTCCTGTTTAATCACAATAAGACAATAAATTATTTAAACAAACTAAATATAATTTTTTATTTAATGTTCGCGAAAACGAAATTATCTTCGCGAAAACTAAATTAACTAATAATCGTAATCTAAAATTTAGGTAGTGAATTATAAATACTTTTATACGAAAAAAGCAGTAAAAACAATGTTTTTTCCGCATATTAAATATTCATAGTTATTTAAGCTTGCTTTTCGCACTCTATGAAAATTTTTAATTCTTTATTAGTTTTATATAGAACATGAATCACAATCTACAAATATTTAAAGAAAAAATACTTCAAGAGAACCTTAGTAAAACGGAAACATATTGGATTGATCAAATTGATTTTCAAATTGTAGATAATGATTTAAATTTATGTGTAAATTCAGAATTTGTAAAAACTTCTATTGAAAAAAAAGTTTTTGATAAGATATTAAACGTTTCAAAAAGCATTTCAGAGATAGATAATTGCATTTTTATTTTAGATCCGAGTAAAAAAGTAAAAAAAACGGAACTCTCTTCTCCCTTGGTTGAAGAGGTAATAGTTTTTGAGGAAAAAGAGGTTGTAGAAGTAGATTTAAGTGTTTTTAACAACCTTTTAGTTGGTAGTTCTAATAATTTAGCAATTACCGCTGCGAAAAATGTTGTTCAGAGCCCTGGGAGTAGATTTAATCCTTTATTTATACATGGTAAACCTGGTGTTGGTAAAACCCACCTTTTGAAAACTATGGAAGAATCTTCGAGGTCTTCTTATTATATTGATTCAGAATCTTTTCTTGAGTCATATGTGTCTGGAATTAAAAATCAGAGTATCGATTTGTTTAAAAATAAAATTAGATCAGTAGATATTCTGTTAATTGATGATATTCAGTTTTTTATGGGCAAAAAAGGTGTTTCAGAGGAACTTTTTCATACAATTAATTATTTCTTAAACAACAACAAGGCTGTTGTTCTGGTTTCTGATCAAAAACCTCAAGACTTACTAGGTTTTCCAGAAAGATTAATATCGAGAATATTGAATGGTCTTGTTACAGACATTGAGCAACCTAGCTCAGAAATGTTTAAAGATTTTTTAATAAAGATAAATGAAGAAAATAACAAAACTCTTTTGACCGAATCAAATATTGAAGATTTATCTAAGATTGATATTTCTAGTTTTAGAGATATTAATGGAATAGTTAATAGTTTGGTTATTAATAAACAAACAGGTGTTAATAATACAGATTATATATTGGGGTTGGTTCGCTCTTCTTTAAACCAAAACACTATTGTTTTAACGCCTGAATATATTTTTGATTATGTATCAAACGTTCACCAGATAGATAAGAAACTTATTTCTTCAAAAAACAGAAGTCTAGAGGTTGGTGCGGCACGACACCTATTGGTTGCTTTAATGAGAAAACATACTGATCTATCATTATCTCAAATAGGTCTTTATCTTGGAAACCGCTCTCATTCGACTGTGTTGTCCTATTTAAATAAAGCAAAAAGTTCCGCTGTTGTGTTAAGAGAAATAAACAGTTTCGACAATAAACTAAATATGGTGGAAGCTTCTTAGTTTTTATGTTTGTTTTGTTTAAAGTGTTCAACAGTAAAAACTATAGTTTTGTGGGTTTAAAGAAAGTTTTCAACATGTCCGACGTCTTTATTATTATTAAATATATATAGGAGTAAATTGAAGTTCAAAATAAAAACAGAAGATTTAAAAAACATAGTATCAACAGTATCAAGGATTGTTGATCCAAGGCCAGCTTCCCCGGCCCTACAAGGTATCTACTTCAGAACCAGTGAAAACTTCATAGAAGTAATCGGTTCCGATTTAGACATTGTTATTAAAGCTAAATCCTCAGCAGAGGTAGAAGTTGAAGGAAAAGCTTTGATAAACGCAAGGGTTCTTTCTGATATAGTTAGAAAACTTCCAAGGGGTGAGGTAACTGTTTCAGACATAGGTAGTGAACTTAGGGTAGAGCAAAAAAAACTAAATTTTACTTTAAGAAAATTAGACGACCAAGCATACCCAGAAGCCTTACTTCAAAAAAATTACGATGAAAAAAACAGTCAAAGCGTTGAACCCAACGAACTTTTTGAGTCCCTTAAAAAAGTAGGTATTGCTGCCTCTCCAGAGGGTGGAAGACCTATTTTGACAGGAGTTTATTTCAACAACGCGAATGAAAAAACTGAACTAGCTGCTACAGACAGCTACAGGTTAGCAACACACGATTTAACAAACTTTCCAATTGAAGATGCAGGAATACTTTCTTTCAGATCTCTTAGTGAAACAGCAAGAATCTTTGAGCAAACAGAAGAAAAAATAGAAATTAACTCTACAGACAGAGAGTTACATTTTTATGACAACAAGTTTTCCGCTTCAGTAAGAAAACTTGAAGGAACGTTTCCTGATTATATAAACCTTTTCCCTAAAGAAAACCTTTTCTCCATAGAGGTTGAAAAAAATGACATTCTCGAAGCTTTAGATAGGGCAACCGTTGTTGCGGAGGGTTTTATACCAGTAAAAATAGAAATTTTAAACCCAGAGACTCTAAAAATAACAACAATCAACAAAGACATAGGTGGTGGAAACGAAGAGGTTTCTATAAAAACCCTTGGTTTGGATATAGGTGATATAACAGGGTTTACCATGTCATTTAATCCCAATTACTTAATCCAAGGAATAGAGGTTTTGGACGGTAAAACTGTTTACCTACGTTTTTCAGGAAACGAAAAACCGGTTGTTATTCAAGGCGAACACGAAACTTTTAAATACTTATTAATGCCGGTTAGACCCAATTAATGGAATCAAAACACCCAACCAAGATAAACGCAGAAACAAACGATTTAGGTATCAGTTTTTCTAAATCAAAAAAAATAGAAAAATATTTCTCTAAAAATAAATATAAATGGTCAAAAGAAATATCCATTGGACCGGTGTTGAAAAACAAAGCTATCATTTATACGGAATCTTCAAGGGTTAAAGATTTAATTCAACTCGAAGAACAAAAGATACTTATAGATATCGAAAAAAAATCAGAAATAAAACTACTTTCAATAGATGTTCAAATATTGAATAACCAACAATAGCTTTATTTTTCTACTAAAATAGGAGTTCAGCAAGGGGCTGTACACAAAAAAATAGAGACGTTTCTTAGGAGATCTGTGCCAAAAAAAGATTCAAACACCTACGATTCTAAAGATATAAAAATTCTTGAGGGTCTTGAGGCTGTTCGTAAAAGACCCGCCATGTATATTGGCTCAACCGGTCCCATCGGCCTACACCACCTCATTTGGGAGGTTGTTGATAATTCAGTTGATGAAGCTATGGCCGGAAGGTGCACAGCTATAGAAATAGAACTCGAAAAAAATGGATCTGTAACTGTTTCCGATAACGGAAGCGGAATACCAGTTAAACCACATCCAAAAACAAAAGTTTCGGCCCTTACAACCGTCTTAACAACCCTTCACGCTGGAGGTAAGTTCGAATCAGGCGCATACACCGTTAGCGGTGGACTACACGGGGTTGGTATATCTGTTGTTAATGCATTGTCGACATTTGTAAAGGTAGAGGTTCAAAGAGACGAACATGTCTGGAGTCAAAATTTTGATTTTGGAAAACCAACATCAAAAATTAAAAAAGGTAAGCCCTCAAAAAAAACTGGAACAAAAGTCAACTTTTTACCAGATCCAAAAATATTTACAGAAACTCAGACTTTTGAATACAACATAGTTTCAGAAAGAATAAGACAGACAGCATTTTTAAACAAAGGTTTAAAAATTGTTTTAAAAGATAACCGTGTTAAACCCGCAACAAAAGAAGAATTTCTCTATAAAGGTGGTTTAACAGATTTTGTTGATTATTTAAACGACGGACACGAAGTACTTCACGATAAAGTTATTTCATTTTCAGATAAAGCAAAAGACTCCGAGATTGAAGTAGCAATGCAATGGAAAGCAGAAGATGAAGTAACTATTAAAAGTTTCGCTAATAATATCCACACATTAGAAGGTGGAACCCACGAAGAGGGTCTTAGAACAGCTATTACTAAAGCAATAAATGATTTTGCAAAATCTAGGAATCTTCACTCAGATATCTCACTTACCGGCGATGATATAAGGGAAGGTTTAACTGGAGTGGTCTCTGTAAGAGTTCAAGAACCACAATTCGAAGGACAAACAAAAACAAAACTTGGTAATACGGAAATGAAGTCAAAAGTACAAGTTTTAGTGAACCAAGAACTTCCAAAATGGTTATTAAAAAACACAAAAGAGGGAAGAGCCATCGTAGAAAGGTGTGCACTTGCAGCAAAAGCCAGAATGAGTGCAAAGAAAGCCAGAGAATTAACAAAAAGAAAAAGCATACTGGAAACAGCCGGATTACCAGGAAAACTTGCAGACTGTTCTTCTAAAGATCCCTCAGAAAGTGAGTTGTTTATTGTTGAAGGTGACTCCGCAGCTGGTCCCGCTAAACAAGCACGCGAATCAAGAACACAAGCAATCCTACCAATTCGTGGAAAGATTATAAACGTCCAAAAAGTTACAGAAAACAGAGCACTTCAAAATGAAGAAATTAGTTCACTTATTAAAGCTATAGGTACTGGTATAAATACCGAATATAACGGAGAGGAATCTCGATATGATAAAATCATTTTTCTCACAGATGCAGATGTTGACGGTGCCCATATTAGGACCCTCCTCTTAACATTCTTTTTTAAATTTATGCCCGGTTTAATTAAAGAAGGAAAGGTCTGGATAGCAGAACCTCCTTTGTATAGAGCAAAATCGACAGGAGGTGTGAATTATCTTAAAGATGATGATGCACTTGAAAAATTCAAAAAAGAAAATAAAAACAAAAAATTCATAATTTCCCGATTCAAAGGATTGGGTGAGATGAATGCTGGAGAACTTTGGGATACCGCTATGAATCCAGAATCGAGAACTCTTATTAAAGTTAACATTGCTGATGGAAAAGCAGCTGAAGCAAAAGCTGCAGATATGTTTGAAGTTTTAATGGGTACAGATGTATCGAGAAGAAAAACATTCATTGAGCAAAACGCAAAAGACGTAAGATTTTTGGATGTCTAATGGTTGAAAAAAAACACCCAGCAAAAAAACCAGCAGCAAAAAAACCAGCAGCAAAAAAACCAGCAGCAAAAAAACCAGCAGCAAAAAAACCAGCAGCAAAAAAACCAGCAGCAAAAAAAGATGTAGACACAAAAGTAATTAATAACGAAACATCAATTCAAGTTGAGGACGAAATATCTAAGTCATTTTTAGATTATGCAATGGCTGTGATTGTCTCGAGAGCTCTACCAGATGTAAAAGATGGACTTAAACCAGTGCAGAGGCGAATACTGTATTCAATGTATGAAACCGGTATAAGACCTACTGGTCCTTTTAGGAAATGCTCAAAAGTAGTTGGTGATGTAATGGGTAACTATCACCCACATGGAAATGATGCAATTTATGGAACGTTGGTAAGACTTGGACAACATTTCAGCACACGCTATCCCTTAATAGAGCCACAAGGAAACTTTGGCACACCTGATGATCCACCTGCTGCTATGAGGTACACAGAATCAAGAATGTCATCACTATCTTCACAACTCTTAGATGGAATTGATGAAGATACTGTTACTTTTGAACCAAACTACTCAGGAGAGAGCTTTGAGCCAAAGGTTTTACCAGGAAGATTTCCAAATCTTCTTATTAATGGTGCAGAAGGTATTGCAGTTGCAATGGCAACAAACATGCCTCCATATAATTTAAGAGAGATTACTGAGGCTGTTAAATTTACACTAAATACTAAAAATCCAAAGCCATCAGATTATTTAAAAATAATAAAAGCTCCCGATTTTCCAACAGGCGGTCTTGTTGTAGAAACCCCGACAATTAAAGATGCAATCCTAAAAGGCAGGGGTTCTATTAAATTAAGAGCTGTCGCAGATGTTGAAGAACTTGGAAAAGGTAAATCTGCAATTATTGTAAAAGAACTTCCATACCAAGCATCTATTGATAGAATCATGGAAAAAATTGCATCCTTAGTTCAAGACAAAAAACTAACAGGAGTTTCTGATTTAAGAAATGAAAGTAGTGATAGAAACGGTACAAGACTAGTTATTGAACTAAAAAGAGATGCGGTTCCACAAGTTGTTCTCAATCATTTATTTAAACAAACACAATTACAAGATACTTTTGCGGTAAATTCAGTCGCTCTTGTTGATGGCGTACCAAAAGTTTTGTCTGTCCCACAATTAATTAACTATTACATAGAACACCAAATTGACGTTATACAAAGAAGAACTCAATACAGATTAAAAAAAGCTGAAGACAGACTTCACATTGTTGAAGGTTTGATATTAGCTTTAGATAAAATTGACCAAATTATAAAGGTTATACGCGCATCAAAAGATGCGGAAACAGCAAGAACTTCTTTAATGAAAAAATTCAAACTTTCTGAAATACAAGCATCACACATTCTTGATATGCCACTACGAAGATTAACCGCGCTAGAGCGAGAAAAACTGGAAGAGGAAAAAGTAGAACTTAAAAAAACAATCAAAGAATTAGCAACGATTCTTAAAAGTAGAAAAAAACAAGATGACATTCTCGTTGAAGAACTTGAGGAAATAACTAAAAAATTTGGTGATGAAAGAAGATCACGCATCGTGCCAGATGTTGGTGAAGTCTCAATTGAAGATCTGATTGAAGATGAAGAAATTATTGTATCAGTTTCTGCAAATGGTTATGTGAAATCTGTTCCCTCTACTGCTTATAAAAAACAAGGAAGGGGTGGTAAGGGCGTAAAAGCAGCTTCATCTGATGAGGATGTTATTGAACATTTACTATCTACTTCTGTACATGCATATTTACTATTTTTTACAGATCAAGGAAAGGTTTACAGGGCAAAAGCTCACGAGCTACCTAAAACAACAAGAACAGCACAAGGTTCACTAATCCACAATGTACTTTCGATGTCCCAAGATGAGAAAGTTCAGGCCATTATTGATACAAGAGATTATGAGACAGAGAAGTTTCTTTTAATTATGACTGAAAAAGGAACCGTTAAAAAATCAGCATTTAAAGATTTTGATTCAAACTACAAATCACTACAAGCAATAAAACTTAAAGAGGAAGATAAGGTTGTTTCAGTTAAAACTACCTCTGGAAAAGAAGATGTGATTCTAGTTTCTAGAAAAGGTCAGGCTATTAGATTTGATGAAAATAATCTCAAGCCACAAGGAAGAACAGCAATGGGTGTCAGGGGTATAAAACTCCGTGAAGGAGATAAAGTCGTCGGAGCAGCAACATCTAGAGATGAAACCTTATTATTTGTAACAGCAAAAGGATACGGAAAGAGGACAAATCTTGATGAGTTCAGAAAAGCCGGTAGAGGTGGAATGGGCGTTAAAGCTTTGAAAGTAACAGAAACAAAAGGAGATTTAATTGGTGCACGTTCTGTAGATGAAGATACAGAGGTTATGCTTATGAGTACAGGTGGAACCGCAATAAGATGTGCAGTGAAACAAATAAAAAAAATGAGTAGAGCAGCTCAAGGGGTCAGAGTTATGAAACTTGCAAAAGAAGAGGAAATATCTGCTTTTATTCCAATAAAGAGCGATTAAAAATGGTCAAAGTAAACAGAGTAAGAAGAATAATTAGAAAGATAGACCCATGGACGGTCTTAAAGGTAACATTTGTTCTAAATTTTATCGTCGCACTAACTATAGTTTTGGGTTTTTCCATACTCTGGGTACTTCTCGTCAATGCCGGGGTTCCCCAAGGCCTAGAAGATATAGCTAGAAGGCTAGCTTTACTTGATGCGGACGCATCACTAGTTGGGAATATTGAACCACTTTTTTCATCAGTTGTATTTCTTGCGACTGTTTACCTTTTAACACAAACAGCTTTAGCAACAATTGGAGCTTTTTTCTACAATCTAGTCTCAGATCTGGTCGGAGGTATTGAAGTAGTCGTTCTTGAAGAATCTTATAGTGAAGCACAAGAAACTACTCCAGTAGCTTCACAAGACGAAAACCAAGACAGTAAAGAAACCATGATGATGACTTTTTCAAAAACATTAAAAAATCTTAAAAACGAAGAAGAAGACACAGAATAATTTGCTACAATCTTTTAAACAAAGAAATTAAAAAGCGAAGTTAGTGAAACTCTAACACTGTCCCGCAACTGTAATTCGAAAGATAAGTCAGGTCGCCTTTTTAGTTTTATTAAAACAACAATCCTCGAGAGAAGGAATGGAGTATCAATCTTTTCTCGTGGTAAGAAAGGAAATTATGAAATATAAGATACTAATTCTTGCCGCGTTGATAACGATGTGTACAGGCTCTGAAGAGTCGAGCACAGAACAAAGAGTTGTTTCGTTATCTACTACACACACAGAAGTCATCCAAGTTCTAGGAGCTGAAAGTCTTTTAGTCGGCGTTGACTCATTCTCGGAAACAGAACTACCTATTGATAAAATTGATGCATTTACTGTTACTGCTGAAGAATTATTAGAGTTAAATCCTGATCTTGTAGTGGTAGCATTTGATTTTAATGGAATCATTGAAGGGTTAGAAAGCTTAGAAATAAACTATGCTTTACTTCCTCCCGCAAGAGATTTCGATGATGTATATACACAAATTGAAGAAATTGGAAATCTAATAAACAAATCTGACGAATCATTAGAACTCGTTTCAGCAATGCAAAGTGATGTTGAAGAGATTATTCAAAACTTTTCATCAGAAAACACAACCGTTTTTCATGAAATTGGATTTACTTATGGAATATACACTATAAATGAGAATTCTTTTATAGGTGAAATCTATAATCTTTTGGGAATAAACAATGTTGCCAACCTAAAAGAAGATCCATTTGGCAGTGGATATCCTGAGTTTTCAGAAGAAGAAGTATTGGCCTCCAATCCAAATCTAATTGTTGTTGGCCACTCAGACTATTTGAATAAAGACCTATCTACAAGAGTTGGATGGGGAGAGATTACCGCAGTACAAAGTGGAAATGTTTTCTTTTTAGATGAAAATTTAGCCAACAACTGGGGAGCCAGCACAGTTGACTTGTTAAATACTTTATCTGCAATAGGACAATCTCAAGAAGATCCAGGAATCGTTTATTCGAATCTATATTCTGAGGAGATACAAAATTCCTCAGTCTTTGAAAATAATATACTCTATCTAGTACTGTTTATCTTGATAGGTTTAGTTGCATATTCACGAACTAGGCAAAAAGAAACAGTTTAAGGAGAAAAATGAAGGGTTATTCACAAGATTTATACATATTAGCTTTTGATCACAGGGGAACTATAACTAAAGGTCTTTTGGGAGTAGAGGGTAGAGAACCTACCGCAGAAGAGTCAGAAAAAGTCACTGAATTGAAAAACATCATCTTTGACGGCTTTTTAAAAGCTAAAGAATCTGGAATAACTGGTGGGGATCCCGCAATACTCGTTGATGAAACTTTTGGTCTAGATGTTCAACAAAAAGCAAAAGAAATGGGGATTAAGTTTGCTGCCCCAGTTGAAAAATCTGGCCAAAAAGTTTTCGATTTTGAATATGGCGATCAATTCGGTGAAAAAATTAATGAAATCGGTGCAGATTTTGTAAAAATCTTAGTTCGATGGAATCCAGATGACGATGAAGAAACTAGAGCAACGCAGGGAAGCAGGATTAAAGAATTATCAGATTGGCTTACAGAAAATGATAAAAAATTTCTTTTAGAGTTTCTTGTACCCGCAACAGAAGAACAACTAGCATCTGTCGAAAATGACCAAGCTCGTTATGATTCTGAGATCAGACCCATGCTAGCTGTCAAGGTAGTAGAGGAAATGCGTGAAAGAGGAGCTGATCCTGACATCTGGAAGATAGAGGGACTTGACACAGCTGAAGACTGTGAGAAAGTAGCTGCCGCTATTAAAGCTGGAGACAGAGAAAATGTTATTGCTGTCGTTTTGGGTAGAGGGGCAACTGATGAAAAAGTTAACGAATGGCTCCGTGCGGGATCTTCGGTAGAGGGCTATAAGGGTTTTGCCATAGGGAGATCTATTTTTTGGAATGCACTAAAAAGTTTTCATGAAGGAGAAAAATCCAGAGAAGAAGCAGTTAGTGAAATTGCTGAATCATACCTTGGGTTCCTCTCTGTTTATCAAAACGGGAGTTAAATAAGTGTCAGCAGGAAAAGCTGTTATTGGACAATCTGGCGGACCAACCGCAGTCATCAACAGGTCCCTTGTTGGTTTTATTAAAGAAGCAGTAAATCATGATTTTGATGAAATATTAGGCGCAAAACACGGATTAGCTGGGATGCTAGGGGAAGACTTTGTTGATCTATCAAATTTATCTGAATCCCAACTATACGGGATTGGAAAAACTCCTGCCGCTGCTTTAGGTTCAGTAAGACAAAAACCAACTGATTCGGATATTGAAAAATTAATTTCTATATTTGAAAAGCAAAATATAAGGAATTTTTTCTATATCGGAGGAAACGATTCTGCAGAAACAGCAAATTTAGTATCTGAGGGTGCAAAAAATATCGGATATGAAATGAAGGCATTCCACATACCTAAAACAATTGATAACGATCTTCGTGAAACCGATCACTGTCCTGGGTATGGTTCTGCTGCTAGGTTCGTAGCTCACGCATTTCAAGGTGATGATGCTGACAACAGGAGTCTTGGTGGAATAAAAATTAATGTATTAATGGGAAGGCATGCAGGTTGGTTAACAGCAGCTAGTACACTAGGAAAATCTGCAGAGGAAGATGGTCCACATCTAGTTTATGTTCCAGAGAAAACTTTTAACATTGACACATTCTTAAAAGAAGTAAAAGAGGTCTACGATGCTCTTGGGAGATGTGTTATTGCTATTTCCGAAGGAGTTCACAACGAAGATGGCGAATACTTTCTACAAACATATGCTGACCAAACCGGTTCAGGACTTGCCGGTAAAACTGATAGTCATGGAAATATTCAACTATCTGGTTCTGGAGCCCTTGGAGATACTTTAACCAACATAGTTTCTGAACACATAGAAGGAGCAAGAGTTAGAGCAGACACATTTGGATACCTACAGAGATCATTTATAGCTGATATCTCTCAAGTTGATGCAGAAGAAGCAGAGAGAGTTGGACAACATGCAGTTATTGCATCAAAAGAACTTGATAGTGGGTCTGTAATACTTAAAAGGCAATTTTCAGAAAAATATCATTGTGATGTAGAGGTTGTTGACCTTCATAAAGTGGCAAAACACACAAAAGATATGCCTGAAGAGTTCTTAGACAGTACAAAACCCTATGTCACAAATGACTTTTTTGAATATGCAATGCCGCTTACGGGTGGGATAGAGCCCAAAACTCAAATTTTCGTATAGATGTCCAAAATAATCCTATCAAGAAGCGATTTTCAAGCTTTTTGGGAAGCAACAGTAAGATACTACGAACTTGATCCTCAAGGTGTAATGCACAATGCGAACCATGTTGCATTTTTTGATCAAGCAATAACTGCCTACTTTAAATATGTTAATTATGACTACTTAAATGATATAGAGGAGACAAAAAAAGATTTTCATACTGTCCAGGTCAAAGTTCAATACAATAAACCTCTTTATTTTGATCAAGAAGTTGAGATAGGTACAAAAATTAAAGAAATAGGAAATACAAGTATGACTTGGATAATGGGAATGTTTTTGATAGAAACAGGTGAGTTAGTGAGTTCCTGCGAGGCGGTTCACGTATATACAGATCAAATAACAATGAAACCAACACCAATAACAGAAGACCTTAAAGAAAAACTCAAATTTAAACCTAAAATATAGAACATGATAAAAAATCGGTTTGTAACAGCATTAGTAGTTCTATTCTTCGCTACCGCATGCTCGACGGGAACAGATTCAAATGTTGTTTCTTTGTCAGCCGAATCAACAACTACTTCAACCATACCTGAAGAAGACTATCCAATTGTTTTAACTCAGTGCTTAAATGAAGAAAAAGATTATGACATATTAACTCCATTTGATATACAAGATTTAAAAACAACAATTAGTCAGTTAAGTACAAGCAAAGATGAAGAATTACAACTGGGAGAGGATGTTAATTACTGTATTAACAAATACAATCTTTGGTCGGACTCATCTTCACAAAACCCAGAAGAGCTTGCAAAATTATATGATGAAAATCTTGAATTAGCTAAATGCTTAAGAGAAAAAGGGATAAACGTGCCAGACCCAACCCAACAAGTGCCTAAGCTTGATTTAAGTGGATTAAAAAGTTCAAAAGATAGTATTACCCCATTGTTACAAGAGTGTGGTTGGGAGAAATAAGTATTTAAAAACTAACTATAAACTTAGCTCCACCAAGATCAGACTTACCCACGGTAATCTTCCAACCATATTTTAAAACAATATTTTTTACAATACTCAAACCAAGACCTTTACCACCAATACTAAAATGTAACCATGAAAAAATTAATACCCGAAATAATCGAAAATAAAATTCCGAGTAACAAATTTGTTTACTACTTTTGCTGGTTATTAACCGGATTCAATTTATTTAGAAGCCTTGAACATATATTTGCGAAAGATGGCGGAGCTGAATCTATTGCGGGCATTCCACTAAGCAGTTATTCACCTGAAGTAGCAAACAATATAGTTTCAATATTTGCTCAGTGGGGTTTTTCACAGCTAGTTTTATCATGCATTTTGTTACTTGTTGTTTTGAAAATAAGAGAACTTATTCCGCTTATGTTATTAATTATTGCTTTAGAAAACATTTTCAGAGCAGGAATTGCTTTCTACAAGCCTTTAATCATAAGCGAAGCTCCTCCAGGAGCAATTTCTCCTTTAATAGGTTTAGTGACTTTAGTTTTCTTTTTTATTTCGATAAGAGAAAATCGTTAAACTTATGAAAAAATACTTAACTAACGTCTTGTTAACTGTATTTGTTCTTATTTCTGCCTGCTCTTCGTCAGATGATTCGCAAGGTGTTATTTCTAAAAATGATTTATCAAATGAAACAACAGTGACAACGATTAAAGAAGAGGTCGTTCAAGAAATAATTTCACCCGAAGATGCTCAATTTTTACTAGCTAGATGCTTAAGAGACAAGGGATACGACATTAATGATCCAAAAAATGGTGAAAGTTTGCGAAGTGTTATACAGCCAGTGTTTTTAGCTACTGATCAAAAAGGTAGGGAAGAACTCTTTGATACAATTCAGACATGTGCGGAAGAAAACAATATTCCACTTGGCGACAATGCAGACTTTGAAAATCCAGAAGATGTAGCGGATAGACTAGACACAGAGCTAGAGTTTGCACAATGCTTAAGAGAAAAAGGCATAGAGGTTGAAGACCCCAGCACTGAAAGACCCCTTAGGCCTATACTTGTTGGCCTCGTACAGTCTGGACAATACCTAGAAGACCAAATTAGAGAAGCTGCTGGAGAATGTTTTGATGATCTAGAACTTGAACCACCACGACAAGGTTGAGGTTAAAGCTACATATAATTTATAATTTTATATGTATAAAAAAGCTTCAGTAATTTTGATATTATTTACAGCTTGTTCATTATTCCAACAAGAAGAACAATCTGTTGTCTCTGTTGCAGATACCGATAAAGGAAAAGAAGCAATTGCTCTTGGAGTTGAACTTACAAACGAACAAGAAGAAATTTCAGATGAAGATGCCCCACTAGTCCTTGTTCAGTGTGTAAATGAATCTGGATATAAATTTAAAGAGCCAAGAAATTTTTTAGATTTATATACAACTATCGCTTCCTATTTTGAAACTTTAACTACTGAAGAACAAGAGGAACTATGGAGTAAAATAGAAGACTGTGCTTTGGAGTATAATTTATGGGGAGTTGCAGACGAGAATCAATTTGAAAACCCAGCTGAAACCGGGAAAGAGTTAGACAGAGCACTTCACATAGCAACTTGCTTTAGAGAGAATGGATACCCGAAGGTCCCAGATCCTAACTACTTTAATAGAGATGTGAACCTTGACGCATATACAAGTGAAGAATGGGATTTTAGTGAAGATGACCCAATTGTTCAGACATGGCAAGCCTGTGAGGAAACATTGCCAGAAGAGTTGAAAGGTGAGGATTGGGATGATTAAGAAACTTATAAAAATAATTTCTCAGAAAATTTACAGGTTTAATAAACTAAGGTAACTAGAACAATGATAAAAAATATATTTAAATTAAAAAACCTGTATGTGGTAATTACCATAACTGCTCTTGCTTATGGAGGTTATTATTTTGGTACTCAAAACACTGATTCCTTAACTAATAGTAAAACTCTAGAATTAACAACCGTAAGCATTCAACAGGGTGATTTATCAAAAAAAGAAGAATATAACGGGACACTAAGGCAAACCGACAGCAAAATTCTTAAAACTCCTATTGCTGGAGTGGTCACTTATCTTCCAGAAGAAGGAACAGTAGTAAATTATGGAGAAATCCTTTTTGCCGTCGATAACAAGCCTGTAATTTTAGTTGAGGGATCGATACCTTTTTACAGGACACTAGATTTAAATTCAAAGCCTGGACCAGATGTTTTACAACTCGAAAAAGCTCTACAGTTTTTGGGTTATGCTTCTGAAGATTTTATTCCAGATGAGACATTTGATGAGATAACTTCGACCATGTTAAATTCTCTTTATATTGACTACAAAATTGACACTAAATCAGAAATAACTCCGACAGAACAAGTTGCAATCAACTTAAAAGAGTCAGCCGTTGAAGCTATTGAGCAGACAATTGAAAATGGAGGAACAACCTTAACACAAGTCAACGATAAAAAGAAAAAGCTAGATGATGCCAAAGAAACAGCAATTGAGGAAAGCACTGCATGGAAAGCAGCAGATACTGCTATCAAGAATGCAGAACAAAGTTTGACATTATATAGAGACGCATCGAATCCAAAGACAAAAGAAAAGACTGCTGACGGAACCTTAGATGGTGCCATTGAGGACTTAGAGCAGTCAATTGAAGAGCAAAAAAGAATTAAAAATTTAGAAAAAGGAAAAGAGTCAGGAATTGATGCTTCTGAAGCTTTAGCAATCGAAACAGCCCAAAAGGCTTATGATGAGACACTAGAGGCATATAATGATGGCGTCGATCAGGTGGCAGAATTGGCCAAAGAGAAAGAAGAGCTAGATGAACTCATGCTTTCATCAAAATCAGAGACTTTTTCGCCAACCAATGCTTATGCATCTAAATCTCCACTTATTGTTGGATCATACATAAACAGTCTTGGTTCAGCGGTTGTCCTTAATTCTCAACTTTACAATATATCTTCTATCGGAATCGAAGTTGTATTTCAGGTAGATGCAACAGATCAGGAGACTGTTTCCTTAGGTGATAGTGTAGAAATTGAACTACCAACGGATGAAAGGGTCCCAACAATAATTACCTTCATAGACCAAGTTGTCACACAAACGCAAGCTGGTGATTTCATAGAGGTGACGCTAGATGTTCTTAATCCAGAATCAATCGAAGTTTACGACCAAGCTCCAGTAAAAGTATTTGTTACAACTGAAGTATCTGAGAATGTTTTATATGTACCCGTTAATGCTTTAATAGCACTAGCTGAAGGTGGGTATGCGGTAGAAATATTCAACGGAGATGAAGAGGTTGAAGTATTTGATGGAGATTCTGGAACTGACACCACTTATGTTGCAGTTGAAATAGGTGTATTTACTGATGGATTTGTAGAAATTATTGGAAATTTTCAAAAAGGACAATTGGTAGTTGTACCTAGATGAAATCAAAACAAAAAACTGTAATTGCTCTAAAAAATATATCCAAAATTTATGAAGGGCCACCACAAGTTAAGGCTATAGACGAACTTTCTTTAGAAATTCAAGAAGGTGACCTTGTCTCTATAGTTGGTCAATCCGGTAGCGGCAAGTCAACACTACTCAATATGATCGGGCTACTCGACACAGTAACAGAAGGTACTGTTGAGATAGAGGGTCAAGATATTTCAAGTCTCTCAGATAATGAGTTATCAAAATTTAGGGGCGAAAAAATTGGATTTATATTTCAAAGTTTTTTTCTACTTCCCGGTCTTACTGCTCAGGAAAATGTCGCAGAAGGCTTGCTCTATCAAGGTATTAAAAGAGAAGAAAGATTAAAAAAAGCAGCAGAAGTATTAGAAGAGGTTGGCTTGGGCGACAGAATAACACATCAACCAACAGAACTTTCTGGAGGACAGCAGCAAAGAGTCGCCATTGCAAGAGCACTTGTGCAAAATCCAGCTTTTATTCTTGCAGACGAGCCGACTGGAAACTTAGACAAAGAATCTGGAATGAATATTCTCAATATTCTTAAAGAATTAAACAAACAGGGAAAAACTGTAGTCATGATTACTCACAATCAAGAGCATGCAAAGAAATTTAAAAAAGTTATAACTCTAACTGATGGAAAGATTGTTGCTTAAATGAAACAGAGATTAAAAATTAAAGACCTTTTTTTTGTTGCATTATATGGAGTAAGAGCAAGAAGAGGTAGAGCAGCTCTTACATCGATCGGTATAGGTATCGGGATTGCTGCAATAGTAGCAGTAACAGGTATTTCAGCATCTGGTCGTGCTGACCTATTGGCAACTCTTGAATCTCTTGGTACAAACCTAATAAAAGCTTCTCCACAGGCAGGTTTTTTTGGAACTCAAGAAAAACTACCTGATGGTGTTGTGGGTATGGTTGAAAGGATAGGACCAGTAGAAGAAGTTACGTCTACAACTCAAACAGATTTAATCGTAAGACGCAGTGATTTTATTTCTGAGTTCGAAGGCGGTGGAATATCGACTATAGTCACAAGTCCAGAACTTCTTCAGGTTGTTGGGGGAAATTTAATTGAAGGAAGATTTATACAGGATGGTCTATCAAATATTCCAGTCACTGTTTTAGGTAGTGTTACAGCTTCTAGGTTAGGAATAAACACCTTAGACACTCCTACAAAAATTTTAATTGGTAATGAATGGTTTGGTGTTGTAGGGATTATAGATGAGCTAAAAATTCATCCAGACTTAGACAGATCTGTATTTATCGGATATGGAGTTGCAAAAACTCTTTTTGATATAGACAAGGAACCAACAACAATTTATGTTAGAGCAAATCCTACATACATTGAAGATGTTGTTGAAGTAATAGCGCCCTCAATGAATCCAGAAAATCCAGATCAAGTTCAAGTTTCTAGACCCTCTGATGCACTAGAAGCACAAGAGGCTGCTGACGCAGCATTTACAAATTTACTTCTTGGCCTTGGTTCTGTTGCGTTACTTGTCGGAGGGGTAGCTATTGCAAATGTGATGGTTATGTCAGTTCTTGAAAGAAGGATGGAGATTGGCGTTAGGAGGTCTATTGGAGCAACTCGTAAAGAGATAAGATATCAATTTTTATTAGAGAGCATTGTTTTATCTGGAATAGGAGGACTTGTAGGAGTAGTCTTGGGAACCGGTGTTACCCTAGGTTATACAAACTATACAGATATAGTATTTTCGATACCTGTTAGCCAAGTTTTAGGTGCGATCCTATTGGCCTTATTAATTGGGGCAATTTCAGGGGTATATCCAGCTATTAAGGCTTCAAAGATACAGCCAGCAGAAGCAGTTAGAAAATGAGAAATATAATTTTAACTTTTACATTGGTTTTTATAACAGCTTGCACAATTGGTGGCGAGGAAGCTTCGGAAGGTGTAGCAACTATAGAAAGTACAACACGAATCGAAGTTGTTGAAGTCGAAAAAACATTTGAAGAGGGCGTATTAGATTTTGCACAATGTATGAGAGAAGAAGGTATAAACTTTCCTGATCCGAGCTTCGATATTGATGGAAACCCTGAGTTTGATGATTTAAATATAGAAAATGAAGAAGAATTCGAAGAAGCTTTTGTTAACTGTGAAGATATTTTAAGAGAAGCCCTTCCAGAACAATTTGATCTCGATCCGGAGGTTGAAGCAGCCTTAGTTGATTCTTCTCTAGAATTTTCGCAATGCATGAGAGATGAAGGAATTGATTTTCCAGACCCCAAACCTGGTGAATTCGGATTTTTTGCCTTCAGAGATGCAGATATTGATTTTGAATCAGAAGATGTTCAAAAAGCATTTGAAATATGTCAACCTGAAAATCCTCTTGAAAATCTTGATGACTAAGTAAATATTAGAAAGTCAAAGTAAAAGCTTTATTATCTCCAATAATTTACAAATACCTACATTTGTGGATTAACTAAAAATTTATTACCAGTTTTTTGTTGGGCGTATGCTTGTATTATTTCAGGTTGAAGCATTTCTTCGAAAGAAATTTCTTGACCATACCCGCTGGCAAAAGTTGTTTTGATTTCTTTAGCAACTCTTACTCTCATTTCTTGAATTTTTTCCATTCCAATTTTTTTAAGCACAGGCATTAAGAGCCAGCCACCTAAACCCCATGACATACCATAAGATCTCTTAAGAATGGTTGGTGAGGGGTCTAGACCACCGTAAATATAGACTTGTTTGTATGTTTCGGTGCCATATCTTGAATATTCACCAGAGCCTGAATTTGAAGCAATCTCCATAGCAGCTAAGATTTGTCCAGGTAATTCTCCATTATTACCTCCTCCAGTAGCATCAAACCCAAGTGTTGCCCCAGTTTCAATCAAAGCAGTAACTAAAGTTTCTTTAAAATTTTCCTCACTTGTATTACAAACATACTTTGCTCCTATGTTTTTCAAAAGGTCTACTTGCTCTTGTGTTCTTACAATGTTTACAAGCGGGATGTCATCATCATTACAGATTTTTACAAGCATTTGCCCCAAGTTAGAGGCTGCAGCAGTATTAACAATTCCAGAGTGATTTTCCATTTTCATAGTTTCGACAAAAGACAGAGCAGTCATAGGGTTTACAAAAGATGAGGCGGCTTCAGCTGCGGTGGTTTCATCATCCATAACTAGACAATTTATTGCAGGAACACAGATATATTGAGAATACATTGCACCACCAGCTAGCCCAACAGTTTTACCAGTAAGGTGTTTTACATTACTCCCTGCATCAACAACGACACCAGCTCCTTCATTTCCAGCCGGCATTGCTTGATCTAGTCTAGATTTCATTGACTTCATCATTGCTGGATGTACTTTCATTGAAGCTACAGTATCTTCTCCAGAGCCAGAAATATTTATGTTTGCCAGATCTCCTCCAAAAGTAATTAGCAGGGCTAAATCAGAGGGGCTAATCGGAGCAGCGTGTACTTCAATTAATACTTCATCATCAGTTGGCGTAGGTACTGGAACTTTAGTGATAGATAATTCGACATTTCCCTCACTTGTAACAGTTGATCTTATTTCTTTTGAATACTTATCTGTCATGACTACTCCTCTTTGGTTTTCTACAATAATCAAAATATACAACTCTAATTAAAAGAAATATCAATACTGAGATAATCACCCCAACAACAATTTCAATTCCGAAGTTGTTTAGTATGTTTCCACTAGGTTACTTTACTGGATTGTTACCCATTAGGTGTTTGTATACAAATAAAGAATAAATAATTTACTGTCTAAACGCCAGACTCATAATAGGAAGGGGCAGTTACAGCTATTGTTAACCAGCAATCATTTATTGGGTTCTCAGGACATTTGTCTAATTGAAACACCCAAGTCACTTCAAAATAGGAATTATTACTGGCTAATATTTTGATCTCATAATGTTCATTATCTTCAGTTTCAACAGTTTTGGTAAAGCTATATTCTTTTAGATCAAGTATTGAATTGTATGGTTCTGAAAGGAGCATGTTCCTAAAATTCTCTTTTGGACCTGTTATTTCTTTATTATCAGGATGTGCGTAGTTCCAAATAGTATCTAGTGAATTTTGTGGAGAATTAGAAAAGTTTTGGTAACTTTCAAGAATCTCTGTGAGGATGGTATTAGATTCAACAATAGACGCTTCAGCTACAGTATCAATATTTTTTTCAGATACACTAGTTGAACAGCTTAGAAATATTAGAAGTATTAAGTATTTCTTAACTTGCAACTATAGAAGACACTACAAGATACATGTGAAGACAGAAGGCTATGCCCATAAATCCCCAAAAGATTCTTTTTTCAAATTTGCTCACTAGCTTACAATAGCTACTTTGTGAAATTATTCACAATGTAATCAAAGATTTATTTATTCTTTGTTAGCGTTTTCGTATGCTTGGCTATAAAGAATTAGAGTAGGCGCCCATAGTCCAATATAAATAGCTAACTGAGGGTCATCTAACACTGCATAAATGATAACTGAAGCTATCACAGAAACAATGCTTGCGTATAATCCGAGTTTTATCATAAGTATCCTTTCTCGAGTTATTATACCTGCTAGTTTTGTTAATATTAAATTATGATTGAAACATTAACGTCAAATCCATTCTTAGTAATATTGATATTTCCAGTAGTAACACTTACTATTTTTGTCATTGGAATCATCAAGATTGATGTTCAAAATTATAATAAAAGAGATGCTGAAGACGAATAAAATGTCTTACATTCCTGCTTAAATTTATTATATGGATCAGGAAAAACTAGAAAAATTATCCGAACAAGAATTATTTGATATACAGAATAGTATTTCCGACATCATCAAAAAAAGAAACCTTGATAATGGTGACATAGAAGCAATAACAGACAAATCTTTCGAAACGGGCTTTCCAAAATTTGATGGAGTAGGTCTAAACCCTTGGGTTGAGGGGAGTCTAATAGTATGTCCTGGTGCCAGAATTGATAAAACGCAAACCAAGCATATATGTAAATTTGTCGTCGCTGATGATGAGTGGTCATGGGAGTCACAACACATGGTTAGTGACGTAATTAGAAGAGATCAATCCTCAAAACATTTCAAGCAACACTCTATAACCTTAATCTCTCCATTTGAAGGATTAGTTCTTCAAGTAATTTCTCAAAAGTCTCAGCAGGGTAAACATCTTGTAGACGGTATTGAGTCATTTATCTTTGAGAATGGGAAACTTTCTAAGACTATGACTAAGACTTCAAGATCTAGAGATCATTAAATTAAAAGAAGAGCAATTCCCAGAAAACCTGCGAATCCAACAATATCAGTAATAAGTGTGAGAAAAATATTAGAGGCTAGCGCAGGATCGAATCCTAGTTTTCGTAGAATTAAAGGAATTGAAGATCCAAATAAATTACCAATAAAAATATTTCCAAAAACAGCAATACTCAAAGACAGTGCGTAGCTGTTTAAACCAACAAGGCTTAATAAAATAAATGAAAAAATAGCCATAAAGATGCCATTAATAACACCAATTAGCGACTGTTTTCCTATAACCTCGACAACTCTTGCCTCAGAGATATCATTTCTTGCAAGTGCCCTTATGACAATAGCTAAAGACTGTGCTCCAGAGTTGCCACCCACAAGTGCAACGACAGGCATTAATGCCGCAAGTAGAGCATCACTTGCTATTGATTCATCAAATTGAGAAATTAGCCAAGAGACTATAAAAGCAAGTCCCATATTCACAGCAATCCATGGCAGCCTAAGTTTTACCGACTTTTGAAAGGGTGTAAAAATCGTTTCTTCTGCACCAGCTCCAAATGATTGAGAAAAATCTTCAGCAATCTCAGTTTGTATAACATCTAAGGCTGTACTTATAGTTGCCTGTCCAATAAGTTTATTTTTTTTATCAACAACAGGTAATGCAAGGAGCTCATATTGTTTAATTAATCTTGCGGCTTCTTCTTGGTCAGCTGTCGGATTAATATAAATTGGATTTGTAAGCATCACATCTTCAATAAGCTGGTCTTGGTCAGCAAAAACAATTTCTCTAAACGAAAGAACTCCAGACAGAGAGTTATTTTTATCAACAGAATATACGTATACAATATCCTCCACATCTGTGTGCAAGGTTTTTAGCTCCCCTAGAGCTTCTTTAACAGTTAAGCCTGTAGAAATTTTTGCTACTTCTTCTGACATCAGTCTCCCCACTGAATCTTTTGGATAGGCTAATCTTTTATTAATATCTAATTTTGTGGATTTATTTATAATCTCCAACAAATCTTCAGCTTCATCAACAGTGCTTCTTTCAAACACATCAACAACATCTTCTGTATCCATCTGACTGAAAATTTCTTCAACAACTTTACTACTTAAGTTTTGTACAATTTCTATAATCGCTCTTGGTCGGAAAGATTCAAAAATCTTAATTGATACATCCACAGGAATATTTAAAATAAGCTCTCCTGCCTGCTCAGGTTCTAATTCTTCTAATGTATCTGCTGAGTCGAAAGGATCATTTAAAGCTATCTCATTCCAGAGATCATTATTTTGGGAGAGAAAATTATATGCTAATTCAGGATTTCTACGTGATAGCTCTCTTAATTCTTCACCACTTATTGGTTTTGATGTCTCATTTTCCATGGCTTCCTCGTTACCACTTTAACTACTATTTATAGACTTAAAAAGAGTTAAGATAAATGTTTTTTATGCCAATCAATAATAAAGTCGAATCTTTGTTGTCTATGTATTGGTTTCCCCGATCGACTGAGTTCATGACCTTCATTCGGAAAACGAATCATTGCTGATTCTACTTTATTTCGTTTTAATGCTGAAAATAACTGTTCCCCTTGTTCGATAGGACATCGATAATCATTTTCTGAATGAAGTATCAATGTTGGAATTTTTATATTCTTGGCATAGGAGATAGGACTCTTTTTTCTATAGAGATTTATATTATTATCCATTTCATCAAGAAGATACATTTCAGGAAACCCTATTCCTATATCTGAGGTACCAACCATAGTTTCCCAGTTAATCAAGGCTCTTTCAACTATGGCGGATTTAAACATCTTTGGATAGTTCCCAATAATCCAAGAAGTCATAAAACCTCCGTAAGACCCACCCATTATTCCGTAATCCTTACTTGTTATTTTTAATTCACGCACCATTTGTTTAAATACTGATAAAACATCATGAACATCATTAACACCCCATTTGTTACCGCAAACATCTCTAAGATACTTGTGCCCTCTTCCAGTAGATCCTCTTGGATTACAAGCTATAACATTGAATCCAGCTTCGGCATAAACTTGGAATTCATCAAAAAAGGTAAATCCATACTGACTGGCAGGCCCACCATGGATATTTAACAATGTTGGCCTGTCTTTTCCAACAAATATTCCCCATGTATCAACTTTAGATTTTCCAGTATCGAACCTTTTATAGGTATAATCGTACGTTGAAACTTTTTTATGAAAAGAATCATTTGTTTTAGATATTTTTTCTATTTTAGATTCTGTATATTTAAAGACTTCATCACTTCTTGTAAAGCTATTTGCGATAAAGAATAGATCCTCATCTTGTATTGCGAAGTCGGTAATTGTAATTTCTTCAGAAAATAAATTTTCTATACGATCTTTTATCATCTTTCCAAGTAATTGCTTTCCAGAATCTTCATAAAGAACATACATTGACTCTTCTGATGTTTTAACGTCAACAATGGTTCTGTCAAAATTTTCATCTATTTTTTTCGTATTTCCAGATTCGTTTATTTCATAGATGGATGTAGTAGTTGGCCAGTCAAATCTATTTTTTAACCCTACTCCGTGAAGTTTTCCATTAAAGGAAAATAATTTACCCCACATACCTTTTGAATGGATAGCCTCCAATCCTTTTGATGTTTTCTTGATAATCCTTTCTTCAAGCATTGTCCCCATGTTGTTATAGACGTTTGCTGTGAAATATAAATGATTAGCATGTTCGACAAGTGAACCAATAGAAATGAGATTTTCTCTATCCCCATCAATTATTTTTAAGGATTTACCTGTTTCAATATTTACTCTATATATATGACTTCTTTTATTGAAAATAACCCCTCTTGTATCAAACTTATGGGGCATGTTTTCTAGATAAAATGGTTCATCATTTTTATCTTCAATCTTTTTAAATTCTTTTTCCCAATCACTAACTGTAATAAATATAAACTTATTTGACTTACTCCATATATAGTTCTGAATACTTCCATCAGTCTCAAATATTCTATTGAGGGTATTTCCTTTTTTAGTGACAACTTTTTGTTTAGTTTTCTCACCTTTTTCAACCTCTATAAAAGATAAATATTTTTTATCATCAGAGTATTTAGGATTAAGATAATTTTTTGAATCAGTTCCTTTAAACTTCTTCCATTTTTTATTTGAATAGCTCCAAAGCTCTTGAATGTAGGCATTTTTATCAAAACTCATTCTTGTTGCAGTAAGTATAAGATTAGAGTTGTTGATATTAATACTACTCAGGCTTGTTAGCTTATCTAAATCCGAAGTTTTCATACGTCCTCCAAGTATTTTTAATTTATTTAGTTATTTTATTATATGCAACAGTCACAAGTATTGAAGAGACAAGTCCTACTAAAAAGGTATTCAAATCAGCTAAACCGTATAAATCTGTAGGGATAAAAACTCCTCCCGGATTAATTTCCATATCTATAAAAATAAATCTATACGAATAAGCTGAAGTTAAAGATATCAAAAAAGGTATCAATAAATATGATCCTGTAGATTTGTTTTTTAATTTATAAAATGTCGGAAACACTAAACAAACCGCAAAAAGATCGGCAACTAAAAAAACATTAAAAATATTGGAAACGTAAACAGAGCATAAGATGGAAAATACAACAATTCCCACAGTTATGAACCTGGCTTCAATCGCTCCTTTTTTTACTAAGTCTAAAGATATTGTTGATGAAATTGCATTTTCTAAAGTATCAACACTTGATGCAACCAAAAGTGTACAAAGCACTAAAAGTAAAAAAGACATTGGGGTACTTAATTCAAGTTGCTGTATAAAGCTTAAGGTAGGATTCTCAATTCCTTTACCTGCACCAACCGCTCCAGCAATACCTAAAAGTAGAACTGTAATAAAACATCCTAAACCTGCATATACAGATGCAGATTTTATACTCTTAGTATTTTCAGCTGAGAAAGTTCTTTGCCAGTATCCTTGTGAAAAGACTTCAGCTGCAGTGACTGCAACAACAACAGCTAAAGCAGACTTGAAGCTGAAAGTTTCAAACGAATTTATTCCGCCAAGTTGTGAGTATGCAATAAGATCACTAATTGAGTTCTGGCTAAACCAAATAGCAAATAAAACACTAAGCAAAGCAATAATCCCTAATCCTTGAAATCGATCAGTAATATAAGATGCTTTGAATCCTGATTTATTTAAATAGAGGAAAGTAAAAAAACCGACAAGAACACTTATGGTTAGGCCTGAGATTTTGACAATTTCGGGAAAAATAAAATTAATTGATGCAAACTCAGCTATTAGAAATGCAGTCATATACAAAACCGCAACAATCGAAACTACTTTCTGAGCACTTGAACCATATCTTTTTTCAATAAATTGAGGTAAAGTAGCTCCATCTGGTGTTATGGAAGCAATTTTTGGTCCAAAAAAATAAATTAAAATAAAAGGTGTAGCAGCTGACAGAGCATATCCATAAATATCAAAACCTAATCCATACCAGGCAACCTCAGCAGGAGAAGTTAGTATCCATAGACCCATTCCACTTGCATAAAAACTAAGAGAAAGACCAAAGACTCCCTCAGTTTTATTTAATACAAAATATTCACTATCCGAAGATTGAATTTTTGTTGTTCTTAGGTAGATTAATAAAAGAGTTGTTAGAACTACTCCGTATGCTAGAAAATTATTCATTTTTACCTCACTTTTTAATAAAGGGATAAAAGTCTGAGTTTCCTTCGTTGGAATTACCCAACAGGTTCAAACGGTCGGTTTTTACACCCTCTCAGCATTTAGCTCCCGATAGACAAATCATACCAGAAAGAAAAAAGATACTATCTTTTTTTAAACATTATGATTTTCTCAGTGAATAATAAAAACTTAAAAAATGAAACTCCAGTTATAAAAATTATCATAGGTATTTTTACTGCAGCATTTATGTGGGGATCAGGCAATGTTCTTTCTAGAAGCCTCCTAATTGAAGGAGTCGATGAAATCTTTTTGATAACTACGAGAGTATCAATAATTGGATCGTTGCTTTTTATACACTATTCAATTTTCAATAAGGATAAATTCGATAAGAAATTGCTTAAGGAAGCCTCTACAACAGCCCTTGCATCTATCTTTTTTGTAGGATGGTTTTTTATATTTTCCCTTCAATACATTTCGTCTGGTCTTGTCACATTATTGATCAGCTCTGCTCCGGTTTTTACTATTCTTTGGTTAAAAATACTTCTCAAAGATGAGAAGATATCTAGACAAAAATATATATCAATTTTTATTGGCTTACTTGGAGTATCCTATCTTTTTATCTCAAAAGAAACAGGTCTTGATAATCAAGGAAATATTTTTTTAGGTGGATCTCTAGCTTTTATGGGTGTCCAGTGTATAGCTCTGGCAACAGTACTAAACAGAAAGTACGCTCCACAATACAAAGTAAGTAGTTGGTTAACTTATCAATACCCCATTGTAATTTTTCTATCCTTGGCAGTATTCTTTACTACAGGGACAGAGGTCCAAACATTAAACAGTTCTCAGATACTTAGAGTTGGTATCTTAGTATTTTTTAATTTAGGTGCATTTACTTCATTCACTTGGCTGATACAGCGAGTGAGCGCTTTGCAGGTTGCCTCAGTAGATTACTTAGTACCAGTCGTAGGAGTATCAGCAGGGGTTATTTTTCTAGATGAAAATTTTAATTCGAATCTTATCGTTGCAGGTATTTTTATATTCATTTCATTAATCATGAATACGAGGGAAGAGTTTTACAGTTAAAGTAAATCCAACTCTTTTTTTACAGTTTTTAAATCCTGCCAAGTTAGCCATTTAGGCTTCCCCTTTTCTTTGGAAGGATTTCTTAAAAGGTATGCAGGATGAAAAATTGGCATAAACTTAATTTCATTTCTAACAATCCAAGTACCACGGATTTTAGTTATAGGATCTTTTATTCCAAGGTAACCCTCAACTGCAGTAGATCCAGCGAGAATAACAATAGAGGGTTTTAGATGACTTATTTGATCTTCTAGCCAAGTTATACACCTAGAAATCTCGAGACTTGTTGGCCTCCTATTCTCTGGAGGCCTGCATTTGACTATGTTTGTTATATAACAATCTTCTAGAGGGTCAATATCTACAGAACTCAATACTGTGTCTAACATTTTTCCAGCTCTACCAACAAAAGGAAATCCAGTAATATCTTCTTTTTCTCCAGGTGCTTCACCAATTATAAATATTTTTGCTGAGGGATTGCCCTTAGCAGCTACAACATTATTTCTTGTTTTTGACAAATCACACATCTTACATTTTCTACATGCAGAGTGAATCTCTTTTATATCTAAATAACTCCTCATCGTTTAAGTGTAATCAGAGCTCTATCTTCATACGTCATTGTGAATATTTGATATTTCTTGAAAAATTTAAGAGTTTAGAAATGAGAAAACCCTTGAATACTCCGCTTAATCTGTTTCCAGACTTAACTTGCTTCAAGGGTTATCTCTAACCCTTCTTGTAATGATCCTCTATAAAGATTTTCTTCACAAAAAGTTAATTTAAATATATTCATCTAAGTAAGAAAAATCAAAATAAATTTAGTTAATTTTTCCCACTTTTATTTCTAAAGAATAAAGTACCTAAGCCCGCTATTGCAAGAACTCCTAAAAGTGCGCTTAACGTAGTAGAGACAAAGTTATTATTTATGCTTGAAATACCATAATCTTCCAAAAGTAGAACTACACCATCAGTCTCTTCAAATCCAAAATCACTAGCTACTGATTCTAGACCATCTGGAGATGATGAGGCGTATGGAGTTACTAATGTAAGTGACAAGATAAGTGCGATTAAAACCCCATAAGAAGTTGAGAGTGTATTTGATTTATTTTTTTTGCTATTCACATACACTAAATCGGATCTCACTCTTAACAATAAAGATACAATAAGTGCTGTGATAATACCTTCTCCTAAACCAATTAATAAGTGGGTGGAGATCATAGCAATAAGTACGTTTCCTAGAGGAACGGACACAGTACCTCCAATTGCATACTCTAGGACAAATGCTATTGATGAAAAAACCACTGATAGTAAACCTGCAATCACAGATCCAGAAATTAAAGTAAATTGAGATTCACCAAATAACTTTTTCCAAAGAGTAATAGTGAACCATCCTGTAAGAGAAGTAATTATTGCCATATTTAGTACATTTACCCCTAAAGCACTTAGCCCTCCATCAGCAAAGAGAAGAGATTGAATTACAACGACAATAGATATACAGATTACACCAAGACTTGGTCCCAGAACAATTACAGCTAGTGCTCCACCTAAAAGATGTCCACTAGTTCCAGCTGCAATGGGAAAATTTATCATCTGTAGTACAAAAATAAGAGCAGACATCATTCCGGTGAGAGCAATTAATTTATCTGCAACTAAATTTTTAGCATTTCTTATATATGCCCACAGGGTTCCAAGACTAATTATTCCTGTAGCAGCCGAAACTTGAGCGTTAATGAATCCATCAGGTACATGCATATTAAAATTATAAACGAAAACCATCTTATTGCAAACTGTTTGCAATAGTGTTTATTATTTATACAAGTTTATTTTTTTGAAGCCAACTGAAAATTTCACTAAGAACAAATGGTCGTGTATCTTGATTTAATATTTCGTGCTTAGAGTTCTCAACTTCTATGAAAGTTACATTTTTAAGTTTTGAAATCTCATTACATCCAGAAATAGGAACTATTTTGTCTTGTTTTCCGTGTAAGACAATTGTTGGAAGTTCTAACTTACTGATGTTTTCATTTACATATTTTTGGGCTTCAGTTATCAGATATCCAAACCTAAAAGATAGGCTTCGAAATACCAATGGGTCAGAGAAGTAATTCTTAACAACATCCATATCCGTTGATATATTTCTTTTATTTACTGGTGATGGAGCTCTCAATTTTGGCGCAATTGAAGCCATAGGTTTCGACAAGCTCCTAATAGCTTTGGGATAGTTGTCTTTAAACAACGGTGCTGAGAGAATGAGAAAATCTGGAGATATAATTTCTTTTAAAACTGAATAGGTTGCTAACAACCCACCGTATGAGTGACCTATTAAAATTTTATTATCATAATGGCTAAGACTTTCGAAGCCTTTTATTACAGCTTGATCATTTAATTCCCATGATTCAATATCTCCTCTGGTTAAATCATCTTTTCCATGTCCTGGTAGATCAATTAAGTTTGTATCAATTTTTAAGTTATTAAACCAATCAGCGTTTATCTGATGTCTACCTTTGTGTTCAAATAGTCCGTGTAGTAATAGCGCTCCTGTATTTCCCAAGGCGGTCCTTTCTCTATAAAATTAATAATAATGAATTTAGATTTTGTTAAGACACCATTTACAAATAACCCATCAATGGTGAGATATGAGGGTACCCCTTACAACAAAAATCCAAATCAATACCACAAAAAACAAAAAAAGAAAGAATTGAAGCATAACAAAGAAAAATTAATTGGTGAGTCCGAACTATCCATGGATATTGAACTAAGAAAATTAGTTACAACCTATATACAAGCCGAAAAAAGTCTCAGCTTAGAAGAGTTAACACTAGAAATTGAAGAAGACTTTGCTGTTATGCATAAAGGTAAAATGGAACTAGCTTCTGTTTGTTTTCCAAGTGGATGGATACCTATAGATAAGTTAGGTAAAGATCTGTCAAGCTTACACGATCCAGTAGCTGACAATGATCAATTGATTAAATCCAGCAAGAAGCTCAGCGAATATATGTACAAACAGAGCATTAGAAGATGGGTTTGGACAATAACAACTTATCCTGAATTAAGTAATTTTCCTGGATTTGAAAAACCAAAGGTCAATAAATTAGAAGATTTGTATTTTCGAGTTGAGACGCAGACCTCAGTGCCATTAAATAATGAGACTAGTTTATTCTTTATAAAAGTCGAGGTAGTACCTCTTTTAAAAATATGGAATATCAAAATTCTTGAGAGTATAAATTCCATGAGTGAAAATGTATTAAATTATAAAGATTTGCTACAAATTAAAAAATTACTAAATACAATAATCCAATGAAGAAAGTTTATATTGCTGGACCTTTATTTGATGATCACGAGAGAAGTTATCTAGAAAAAATTGCAAACATTCTTGAAAAGAATGAATATGAAACATTTTTACCTCATCGTGACGCAGGGCTTGTTGAGGGTGAGTTTACCCTTGAAAAAAAAACTAAAATCTTCGATACAGACATGGATTTCTTGAAGTCAGCCGATATGGTAGTTGCTCTCCTAACAGGAAGAGATGTAGATTCTGGAACATCAGCAGAGATTGGATATGCTTACGCTTTAAATAAACAACTTATCGGCATTAATGCAAATAATATAAAAGTTCTAAATAATTTTATTTGGGGCCTTTTTGAGTATGGTGAAAATATAATTGATAGTCTTGAAGACTTTGAAAATTACTTAATCGAACTTACTAATTAGTAGTTATTTAAAAATTCTGAGAGTTCTTTTTTAGCCTCTAATACTTTTTCATCAGCAATCTCTTGGTCTCCAGCTATGGGGCATTCTTTATTTGTCTTGTAAAGTCTGTTTATTTCTTCATATACATATGCTCTTGTCTCAAGATAATTCTTATAGATATTTTGATGATCAAAATTGTCTCCCATATCCTCAAAAAATACAACTCTATCATCTTCAACAAGGGCATCAGATAAATTATTAATATAATCATTAAGTTCAAAGCTTGTAACAAATAGTTCATTCGATAAAGAGGTGTATTCTTTTTCTACTTTTTCACAAAGGGTAAGTTCTACTAATGCAGTACTCGTAGTTGTTTCAAGTACTTGATTTCCCAAACTAGGAGAACAGGATACAAAAAATAAAACAAGTAATAATTTTTTCATCAGTACTCCTTAATTATATTTACTATTTCTTTCTGAAAAAATCAGATACAGTATTATTCCCGTAAAAATTGTTGTTAAAGAGTTTGTAATCATTAAGGGATAATCAGTTAAGTAGAACCCATAAATAAACCAAGACAAAGAACCTAGAAATAAAAATAAATAAGTAAGAAGAGATAAACCCGCAGTTTGTCTAGTTTTGACTGTTTTTATAGCCTGGGGTAGAAAAGAGACGGCTGTAAAAAAGGCTGCAAAGTATCCAAAAATTAATAAATTCATTAAAGCATTGTAGCTATATAGTTTTTTTTAAATTAATTTTTTTATTGTGGGCCTAGCTAGATTTGAACTAGCGACCTCATCCTTATCAGGGATGCGCTCTAACCAGGCTGAGCTATAGGCCCTTACGTCTTATTTACATTAGTAACAAATTGAAAATATTTATAAAATTTTTTCATTTACATTGAAATCCGAGGCATAATATTAAAAGCGAGGGGATGTAGCTCAGCTGGAAGAGCACCTGCTTTGCAAGCAGGGGGTCGTGGGTTCAAGTCCCATCATCTCCACAACATAGCTAAAATCTATTTATGGAATATTTAATAGCATTATTAATTGGATACTTAGTATTTAGGTTCTTAAGTAATTCAATTTCTTCACTAGCTAGTACTCCTCCAGAAATTGATCCAGAAGACGTCCTTGAAACCTTACAAGATTTTCGATGTAACATTTGTGGAACAGAATTAACAATTAAACTCCAATCAGTTGTTGCTAATGACCCCCCCAAGCACTGTAAGGAAGAAATGCACGCCCTAGAGTAATGAACTTTTCTAGACTTGATCAAATACACTCACTAGAAGAAAATAATAAATTTGAGCTTTTAGTAATAGGAGGTGGAGTAGTTGGTTCAGCTATCTTGGAACTAGCTGCAAGTCAGGGTATCAATTCTTTATTAATTGAAAAAAATGATTTTTCTTCAGGCGCTTCCAGTAGAAGTACAAAGCTTTTACACGGAGGAATTAGATATTTACCACAGATGCAGTTTGGATTAGTTAGAGAGAGTTTAAAAGAACAGAAAATATTAGAACAAGTTTTAGGTCAACTTTATAAACCTCTAAAGCTTTTAGCACCAGTTTTTAAAGACGACGGCTTCTCAGATTTGCCAAAAATATTACAATCAAATTTTATTGCTCCAATAGCATTTAAAATTGGACTAACTCTTTATGATTTCTTGGGTCAACGCAAAAAAGATCAAAGACATACTTTGATTTCAAAAGAAGATACATTTGGTTTATTTCCTAAACTCAAAAAAAACAAATTAACAAAAAGTTTCATTTTCCAAGATGCCCAAACCGAAGATGCAAAATTAGTACTCACATTGTTGAGAAATGCCGTAGAAATAAATAATGCAACTGCACTAAATTATGTAAAAATAACCGACATTATTAGAACTGGTGACAGGTATAAAGTTCTGTTAATCGACGAGATAAATAATAAAGAGTATACGGTCGAGTCCAAGAAGATAATTGCTGCCACAGGTATTCATAATTTACCAGGAATGTACAAGAGTAAATCTTCCAAAATTAAACTAAGTGGAGGAGCACATTTAATTTTAGAGGGAGACCCCCTAGGGATTGGTAAAAATGGTGTTCTATTACCTCAAACTGAAGACAATAGAGTCATGTTTGTCTTACCCTGGACAGGAAATACAATCGTTGGTACAACTGATACAGAAGAATTTTCAGGCTCTTTAGATAGACCGTATGCAAACTCTGAAGACAAAGCCTATTTAATAAGGCACATAAAAAAATACTTTAATATCGAAGAAGTTAAATATATTTCTTCCTGGACTGGTTTGAGAGCTTTAATAGACAGCTCTGATACAAATTCTAAGAATATTTCTAGGGGACATTTCTATAAAGATATAGATGAAAACTTTATACAAATTTCAGGAGGTAAGCTTACAGGTTTTAGAGTTATTGCAAAAGAAAGTCTTGAACAACTCTTTTCTCAAAATTTTGAGTTAAACAAGCAAGAGTTTGTTGACAGTATCTTAAATCTTGAAAGTCAGTATAAGTATAAGGATTTACAGCTATGCCTTAATCACTACTGTGTTGTTAAACCTACAGATTATTTACTCAGAAGAACTCGTATCAGCTGGTTTAACCAAAATGGAGGAAAATCTTTTTTGGATAAAGTAATGGTCAATTTTGACTCAACTTTATATTTCGAAGAGACAATTGAAGAACTGCAAGATGAGGGTTTGCTTTAGATTTAGAACAATTTTTTTAGTTTTTATTAATAACAGTTTTTAACGATACTCTGTCGTCATTAAGAAACCAGCACCGATCATACCAAGGCCTCCCCATAAATACCATCTAGATACAGAGCCAGGAAGAAGAGTTAGGTAGTTCAAGACTATTAAGAGAACACCTAAAACCATTAAAGAGGTCATAGTTACAACAAACCACCTTGGCGATGGTCCTTTATCTCCACTAAGCTGCGTAGATATTTTTTTAGATTTAGTTGGTTGAGAGTTGTTAATTCTTTTTTTTGAAACTGGCATATTGAAAATTGTATCCTAATTATCGTTTATTACAATAACTTTATTTCTAGAAATACTAATTAAACCATCCTTCATTAGTGATTCAACGACCTCTTCTGTAACTTTGCTGGTCATCTCTAATTCTTTACTAAGAAGTGCCATAGTCACACCTTTTTCTAATAGAAGAATTTTTAAAACACGTCCTCTTTTTTGTCTCATGGATCCTTCAAACTTTTTTGATGTTTTAATTTCTTGAACAATATATTTTTTACACGAAAGCTCAAGTGGACAAATTTCACATTTAGGATTTCGAGAAGTACAAAGCGTTGATCCAAGATCCATTAAGCCTTGATTAAAGTCTCTAGAATTAAAATTCTTTAAAAGTAAGTCAGTGTTTTTCTCTAGAAAAATATCAACATTATCAGTTCTGAAAAATCTTTTAATAATTCTTTTTATATTGGTATCAACTGCAATAATTTTTTTCTCATATGCAAAGCTGAGAATTGCTGAATTTGTGTATGGTCCTACACCAGGAAGAATTGTAAAGTCTGGATATAGTTCATCAAAACTATATTTTGATAGTATTTTTGAAGACTCGTGAAGTCGAATAGCTCTATTGTTGTAACCCAATCCTGACCATAATTTTAAAACCTCTTTTTTACTGTCTTTTGCCATATCTTTAGGTGTTGGGTATTTTCTAATAAATTTTTTATAAAATTCATCTGCTCTATCTATTTGAGTTTGCTGAGAAAGCGTTTCAATTAGAAGTATCTTCCATGGATTACTTGAGTCTCTCCATTCAAAAGATCTACGATTTTTTTTATACCAATTTTTGAGTTCTTTTTTAAAAAAATTTATATTAGTTGTCAAAGCTTAATTCTACAAAACCTTCAGGATCTAAAAAGCTTCCTTCTTCTGGATTTTGACCTGAAACCCTACCGCCGGTGTCACCACTTGCCGAAGGCAATAATCCAATTTCTTGAAGAATATTAGATGCCTCCTGGTACGTATAACCAATTAAGTTTGGAACCTCTGCTTTTAAACCCAATGAAACAATTATTGAAATTATTTCCTCCGGAGTAACTATTTCACCTGCCCCTGGGATGGTGTGAGAAACTAGTCCTTCGTTAACGTCTTCAGAATATTCTTCTAATATTTCATATTCAAAACCAAGTGTTTCTAAAATTTGTGTCGCATCCTCAGGAGATTTTCTTGAGAGATCACTTATTTCAATTAAGCTTGGCCCAGATGATATTACTAAATCTACAGTTGATCCAGGACTCATTTTTTTCCCAGCAATAGGATTTTGGGAAATCACGAATCCTCTAGGAATATTATCATCATTTACTTCCAGTTTCTGACCTACAACAAAATCACTTTCTTCAATTACATACACCGCTCTATCCGTTTCAAGGTCTATTACATACGGAATAGGAAAAGCTTCTTGTCCAACAGAGACAATAATTGTTACCAATGTATCAGGATTCGTTACAGTATTTGCTAAAGGTTGAGTTCTTATGACTGCCCCAGCTGGAACTGTAGGATGTGCTGAATTCTCAATTCCTACTGTGAATCCAAGTAATTGTAAGTCATTCAAAGCCTGAGTCTGACTACTTCCCGTTAGATCAGGTATCTCTATTACTGTGGGAGTACCACCATCAACAGGAAGTCCAGTAAATATTTGTGTGAGACCCCATACAGTTCCAAACACAAGCCCAATTGACAGGACTAGAGCTGGTAGAGTAAATCTAAATTTTATTTTAGGATTTGTTAAGTTAACAAGATTTTCTTGAGTTTCTTGCATTTGTAGATGTCTTCTTTGCTGTAGTAGGACGGCTCTAAGATCCTCTGCATTTTTATACCTATCTTTGGGGTATTTATGTAACAGCTTTAATACAGCATTCTCTAAACCCTTAGGTATATCTTTTCTATAGACACTTAATTTCTTTGGTTTTTCAGTAAGGTGTTTGGTTGCAGTCGCAATGGGGGTTTCTCCTTCGAATGGTGGTCTCCCAGCAATAAGTTCATACATAACAGTACCTAGAGAATATAAATCAGACTCAACAGAAACCGGTTTTCCTTGGGCCTGTTCGGGAGAAATGTAACTTGCTGTTCCTAAAATAGATCCAGTTTTAGTAATATCACTATCCTCATTTTGAATAGACACAATTCCAAAATCAGTTACTTTTACTTTTCCAGAAGGGGTAATCATGATGTTACCCGGTTTAATATCTCTATGTACAAGACCTCTATTATGGGCAGCTTGTAGTCCATCAGAGACTTGTGCACCAATAAACAAAATATCACCAATGCTGATTGTCTTCTTTTTAGCGATTATTGAAGTTAGAGTGTTCCCTTCAATATACTCCATTACAAAAAATGGCTCATCCTCAATTCCCCAATCAAATATTTGAACAATATTTGGGTGATTTAGATTAGCAACCGTTTGAGCCTCTCTTTTAAACCTTTCTACGAATGTCTCTTGTTGAACATAGTTTGGTTTAAGAGTTTTAATTGCAACCATCCGTTTAAGTTGCCTATCCTCAGCTTTATAAACAAAGGCCATCCCACCCTCACCAAGGAGTTCAAGAATTTTATATCGATCTTTTATTATTTGTCCAACATTCATTTTGAAAATATATTTATTACTACCGCAGAGACATTATCTTTTGGTTTTTGTATTAAAGCCTCACCAATCAATGTGTCCGCACTAATGCCTTCCTGTAATTTCTTTTTTAGATATTCATCGCTAAATTCATTGTAAAGCCCGTCACTACAAAGCAGAACAACATCCCCATTTTTTAATTGAAAATCCTGATATTCAATTTCAAGTTTTTCACTTGAGCCCAATGCTTTTTCTAGAATATTTTGAAAGCCTGGCACATTATGATCTTGTGTTAGTTGAATTAGTTTTCTGTCAGAAAGAACATAGCAACGAGTATCTCCAACATGACCAATTCCCATGAGACCATTTTGATCTATAGTTACAGCAGTCATTGTTGTACCCATGCCAATAGATTCTTTATTATTTTCTTGATACTCTAAAATTTCTGAGTTTGCAGCAGCTATAGTTTCAACAAGATCGCTTGACGAACCTTGCATATTCGAGACTGCAATTTTGCTTGCTACATCTCCTTTAACATGACCACCTAAACCATCACATACTGCAGCTTTAAATGGAGGATTACCGCTCCCTGACTTAATTGGAAAAACAGAGTCTTCATTTTTAACTCGATTTGGACCACATTCAGTCCTAATTGACCAAACTAATCTAATATTGTTCATTCATTAATAATCTTAGTTGTGAAATATATTTGTTTTCTTAGACTGTATAAAGAAGAAAATAAAATGAATAAAGTAAACAAAGCACTGAGAGCATTAGTAATTGTAGGGTTAATAACTTTCCTTTCCTTTTTTGGTTTTAACTATTATGAAAATTTCAGGAACTCCGCTAATCTAAATAATTTTCTAGAAGAGGCTTCAGCTGTATCTCTGCTACATAGCGAATCTTCAAAAGAATTTGAAAAAGTGTTAAATTTTGATGAAATCAATAGAGATGTTTTTGAGACAACATTGTCAGCTCTAGTTAGGGATTCACAAGAAGCATATAATTTAGTTCAAAATATAGGAGGGGACTTTGTTAGTTCTGAAAAAGAATTACTAAATATAGCAACTTCTTCTTGGCTTAAAGGTCTTGAGACCTTTCAGGTGTCAATAATTACATTGATAGATAATCCTCAATCATTAAAAATTGAAGAAGCACTTGCACAAAGCATTGTTGATCTATCAATTGGAGACAAAGCTTATGAAGAGTTTGTTCAAAAAATTTCACAAAGGTCCAGGGAGGACAATTTATTTTTACCTGTTTTCTATCCTGTTAAATATACGGGCTTAGAAGGCAGTGCTTTTAATTTTGCTGATGTAATTGTTAAAAAAGCTAGAGACTCATCGGAGGGGCTTTTCCTAAGAAGAGATGTAGCAATTACTGGAGTGCAGTTTCTACCAAGTCCGATTGCAGTAACAGAAGACAACTATCGAGTTTTTCTTAATGAACCCATAGGTCTACAAGTCGTGATTGCAAATGAAGGAAACATAGAAGAATTCGATATTATTTTATTAGTATTAGTAACAGATGAGTTTGGTGATTCGGTTTACGAAAAAAGGGCTAAGGTAAGCTCTGTAGGAGCATTCGAAAGCAAAAGCTACTTTACTGATAATATTGAACTGGAACCAGGTATTTTATATGAGTGGTTTATTAAGATTGAAGAGATTGAAAATGAAGAAGAGCTTGAAGATAATTTATTCACAATATCCGGGTTTATCCCCCCTGAGGAATAGTTAATGTTAGACCAACAAATTCTTAGAAATAATCTAGATGCTCTTAAAGATAATCTTGAAAGAAGAGGTCTTGATATTGATATCGACTTTCTTGTTCAACAGGATGAAAAGAAAAGAGCTATAAAATTTGATGCAGAAAAAGCACGATCTGAACAAAAAAATATAGGTAAAGAAATTTCTCAATCTGAGGGAACTAAAAAAGAAGAACTTTTAAAAAAAGCATCAGTCTTAAGTGAAAATGTAAAGCTTTTAAATGAAAAATATGACGCTGAAGAGAAATTATTTTTAGAACAGTGGATTAAAATCCCAAACTTAGTTGATGAAACATCACCCACTGGTGCAACAGATCAAGATAATAAAGAGATAAAAAAAGTTGGAGAGATTAAAGAAATTGAAAATATTAAAAATCATCTAGAGATTGGGGAAAGTCTAAATCTCATTGATGTAGAAAAGGCTGCTGAGGTATCTGGATCTAGATTTTCATATATTTTTGGTGACCTTGTAAAGATTGAACTTAACCTTGTTTCTTGGGTTTTAGAAAAATTATCAAATAAGGAATTCACCCCTACAGTTCCACCAGTTTTAGTGAGAGAGGAAGCTCTCTTTGGAACAGGTTTTTTCCCAGATGATGCAGAACAAGTATATGAAATTCCAAAAGATGATTTATTTCTTGTGGGAACCTCAGAAGTACCACTTGCTGCGTTACACGCTAATGAAATTTTGGATCTAGAAACTTTACCACTAAGGTACGCAGGATTTTCAACATGTTTCAGAAGGGAAGCTGGTACTTATGGTAAAGATACAACAGGAATCTTTAGAGTGCACCAGTTTGATAAAGTTGAAATGTTTTCTTTTTGCAATCCTGAGAAATCAAAAGATGAGCATGAATATCTTTTATCTATAGAGGAAGAAATACTTCAAGAGCTGGAGATACCTTATAGGGTAGTCGATGTGTGTACAGGAGATTTGGGAGCGTCGGCAGCAAAAAAATATGATATTGAAGCCTGGATACCTAGTCAACAAAGTTATAGGGAAGTTACATCTTGTTCAAATACAACTGATTTTCAGGCAAGAAGATTAAATATTCGTACAAAAATTGATGGAAATACTACAACCATGCATACCCTCAATGGTACTGCCTTAGCTGTAGGAAGAATTTTAATTGCTTTGATCGAAAACAATCAGAAAACAGATGGCAGTGTGGAGTTTTCAGATAGTTTGGCGAAAATACTTGGAGTCAAGAAACTAAGCCAGAAATAAACTAGCAACCATGCTTAATGCGAGTATTACGTAAACGATTCTTTCAAGTTTTTTGTTACCGATTAAGAAATTTTGAAGTCTTTCTCCTAGGTAGAGCCAAGTTAGAACACAGGGACCACCTATAAGTAAATAGATTAGATTTGCTTGCAAGTGAGGCAACTGAAAAGCTGTGAGTCCGGAAACGGCCATCACAACTCCTTTTGGATTCACCCATTGAAAAAGTGCTGCCTGAATAAAAGTAAAAGGTTTATCCTCTTTGCTGCCTTTTTTGACTGTAGTTTTGGTCATTGCTACTTTGTAGGCTATGTACAAAATAACTATGTAGCCAGCATATTGAAGATATTCAAAAACTATATCAGGTACATACGAAAGTAAATTCCCACCAAGAAAAAATAAAAAATTAAAACCAAGCCAAATACCAAAAAAGTGAGGTAATGATTTTTTTCTTCCAAATCTTATTCCTGAAGCCATTAGCATTGAATTATTAGGTCCAGGAGTAATAGAAGTTACAAATGCAAAAATACCAAATTCAATCATTAAAGAAGTGTAGAGCCATCAATGTTTTATAAATATAAAATAAAGCGGAGGGAGTGGGATTCGAACCCACGGAGCCTAAATAGACTCACGACATTTCGAGTGTCGCGCACTAGGCCGGACTATGCGATCCCTCCTACAATTAGTTTAGGTATATGAAGTACAAATCAGATATAGATAAAATGCGGATAGCTCTTGATGAGGCTAAAAAAGCACTCAATTTAGATGAAGTACCTATTGGAGCAGCAATCTTTGATAAAGATCATAATTTAATCGCATCAGCTCACAATATGAGAGAAGTTGACCAGAATCCAGTGTCACATGCTGAAATTATAGTAATTCAAGAAGCGTCAAAAATTTTAGAAACTTGGAGACTAGAAGATACAACAATTGCCGTTACTGTTGAACCAGATGCCATGTGTGCCGGTGCTATTGTAAATGCAAGAATAAAAACACTCTTATACGGCGTTCCTAACTTGAAGGCTGGTGCCGCATACTCTCTATATAACATTCCTCAAGATCCAAGATTAAATCACTTTGTTGAGATTAGAGAAAATATCTTACCACATGAATCTGAAGTTATATTATCCTCTTTCTTTGAAAGTAAGAGATAAGTAAACTAAGAACTTAGGTCTTCAACTGGAGGGATCGCATAGTCTGGCCTAGTGCGCACGCTTGGAAAGCGTGTAAGGGTTTATCCCCTTCGAGGGTTCGAATCCCTCTCCCTCCGCGTAGAAGAACTATACCTTTTTTGGAGGGATGGCCGAGCGGACGAAGGCGATAGTCTTGAAAACTATTGTATGTATTCCATACCGTGGGTTCGAATCCCACTCCCTCCGCAAGCCTGGAGAGGTGGCTGAGCGGTCTAAAGCGCTCGCCTGCTAAGCGAGTGGGGGATGAAAGTCCCCTCGAGGGTTCAAATCCCTCCCTCTCCGCCATGCGCCTGTAGCTTAACTGGATAGAGCATCTGACTACGGATCAGAAGGTTGGGGGTTCGACTCCCTCCAGGCGTGCTTGGTTTTGAATCTAGTAGTTAAAAAGCGGTTCTTCTAGATTCCAACCTGGTTTATTGCCCCAAGTATTTAAAAAAGTGACATCCTCTAAGGGATCTCTTTTAGCAACTCCCCACTTTCCCAGTGGGTAGCCAGCAGTAACAACTGCATTAATTCTCCACCCTTTATCAGTTGGGATATTTAAAGCATCGAAAGTTTTTTCCTGATTAAACATTCCAAGCACAGTAGTCAGACAGGTACCGATACCATGTGCTCTTCCAGCTAACATAAGATTCCAAATAGCTGGGTAAATTGATGATCCTGATGGATCATTTCTTGATAAAACTACAAACTGTGCTGGCACTTTGTGAAAATTTTCAGATAACCAAGTAGCAGACTTACTAATTCTCACTACTTGATCAGCTTTAGTTTCATCTAATACTTTTGATGCACCCATATCTGGATTATTTTCATAATACTCTTTGATATAAAAGTCCCAAGCTTCTCTATAGAGGTCTCCAAGTACATTTTTTATATTTGAATCTGTGACTACAATAAATTTCCAACCCTGATTATTAGCTCCACTTGGAGCACGAACAGCTGCATCAACCATTTGTTTTAAAATTTCCTCAGGTATAGGTTCTTCAGTAACACGCCTCATAGCTCGAGTTGTATACAGTGCTTCAAATACATCCATGAAAATATCTTACTAAGATTACATATATGGAACAGAAATTAATAAAAGAAATTACTAATGAAGTTGCTTATATATGGATTAATAGACCAGAAAAAAAGAATGCGATGGATTTTGATGTTTGGTTTGGGATTCCAGACTTAGTAAAAGAAATAAATGAAAAAGAGGAAGCTAAGTGTATTCTTTTGCTGGGCAAAGGAGACTCTTTTTCAGCAGGAATTGACATTGCAACATTCATGGGTGACATGAACTTAAATGAAAATCTCTCATCTACTGCAGACGACAGAAGAAAGACTATGAAATTAATAGATGACATGCAAGGTTCTTTTACAACAATTGCAAATTCTAAAGTTCCAGTGATTGCCCTTGCACATGGTTTCTGCATAGGAGGGGCAACTAGCATGATATCTGCATGTGACATTCGTTTATCGACAAAAGATACAAAATTTTCTATCGGAGAAACAAAACTAGGATTAGTTGCCGATGTAGGAGCTTTACAGAGAATGCCTAGCATTATTTCAAAAGGAGACTTAAGAGAACTTGCATTTACAGGTCGACATTTTGATGGTCAGCACGCAGACAAAATACGTTTTGTCAATGCTATTTATGATAGCGTTGAAGAACTTCATGAAGCAGGTATTAAGTTAGCTGAAGAGATTGCATCAAATTCAAGACATATTGTTGGAGGCACAAAAAATGTACTTGATAAAGGAGAAGACCTAACTACGGATCAAGCGCTTGATTATGTTAGGTTGTGGAATACTTCCTATTTAATATCTGATGACTTAAAAGAAGGAGTGACTGCATTTTTTGAAAAAAGAGATCCAGACTTTAAGTAATTTTTTCGTAAGCAGACAAAGCAAACCTGTCTGTCATTCCGGCAACGTAGTCAATAGCATTTTCAATATCTGATTGATCCTGTCTATAGGATTCTGGTAGTTCATCTAAATTTTTTACAAAATATTCAACTAGCTTTATAACAATATTTTTACACTCAGCTCTTTGTACTTCAGTACCCTTTCTTAGGTAGACTTTTTCAAACATAAAATTTCTGAGGTCTTGCATAGTTTTTGCCACCTCGGGATCCATTTCAACCTTGCCACTAGATGAAGCTTTAAAAATGCCAGAGATTAGGCTGTTAATCCAATTTTTTCCTGGAGGTCCCAGGTCTTTAATGAAAGAGGTAGGAATATCTTTTTGATTCAAAACACCCGCCCTAATTGCATCTTCTACATCATGGGTTAGATAGGCTATTCGGTCAGCAAATCTGCAGATCATACCCTCTTGGGTGCTTGGTTCATCAGCATACTTCCATGGATGTATACGAATACCATCGAGAGTTTCAAACGAGAGATTGAGATTTTCTATACGATCCAGAACTTTGACAGAGTTTTCTGAGTGACTCCAACCACTTGGATGAAGTTCATCTAAGGCATCTTCGCCAGTATGACCAAAAGGAGAATGGCCCACATCATGACCCATACAAATTGCTTCAGTAAGGTCTGGATTTAGCCCCATCGTCTTTGCAATAGACCTTCCAACTTGCGTGACCTGTAAAGTGTGAGTCATCCTTGTGATGAAGTGATCACCATCCGGATTGATAAATACTTGGGTTTTATGTTTTAACCTTCTAAAGGCTTTTGAATGGATAATGCGATCACGGTCTCTTTCATAAACGGTACGAAACATGTCTTGAGCTTCTGGGTTAGTTCTGCCTTTAGATTTTTCCGATAGGGCTGCATAGCTCGACAGAGTAATTCTTTCATTCGCTTCTCTCCACAAGCGATCTCTCAGAATAAATGAATCATTCATATTTTTAGATTAAACACTAAAAAGAGTTTAACAAAGGAATTAAATCAGACCATTCTTTAATGCTGTAAGTTCCTTCAGAATGAGAATTATATGGCCTCTCAAATCTTATAATTTTCTTCTCTGGCACTTTTTTAAGAAAATTTTCTAATTGATATGGAGCATCATCAAGATATGCATCACAATCTATTGTCCATTTATCTTCAATAAAATGAACTTCCTTTGTTGGAATTCTATTCTCACCAAGCCACATGAGAGTGTCATGAATAGACCACCATGGTTTAGATGAAATGATGACTATTTCGTGACCCATCTTTGAGAGCTCTACTAGAGTCTCCTGTGAATTTTCATACAATTCTAAATGCCTAAATATCGATGAGCCATTTATATCCATAGCCCAATTCCAAAAATCTAAGTCTTTTTCAAAGTGAGTAAGAGGTTTAGAGAGACCCCAATCAGTTATTTCTTCCTCTGAAATCTCTTTTCCAAAGTCTAAAGCATACTGAGTAGTCCAGCCTTTTGTAAAATCTGCGACTACGCCATCCAAATCTACACCAATTCTCATTTGACTAAGTTTAATTCTTTGGTGCATTATAGAAGAGAAATCTATTACCATTTAATAATATGCAA
>Ga0222716_10000120_pt1 | contig 60734 bp, 64 predicted proteins | sample C33_13DmetaG_FD_165044 | JGI IMG/M metagenome (GOLD analysis project Ga0222716, IMG submission 165044) | Estuarine water microbial communities from San Francisco Bay, California, United States - C33_13D | ecosystem: Environmental > Aquatic > Marine > Unclassified | place: USA: California... | reverse complement strand
TGTCTAATTTTTTATCTTTACTTTCGGCTATATCTACAATTTCCTCATTGCTGATTTCAATCGGTCTTTGAATATTGACTAAAGGGTTAATATTAGGGTTTTCTGTAGGGTTTATCAGGAATATATTTCCTTCTACAGAAGTAATAACAGCAGATTTAGCTACAGAAATAATTGAGAGTAAAGTTATGAGTGTGCGCTTCATTTTTTCTTTTTGAGTACAAAGTTCTTAAGTTTAGTTAAGTTTCCCGTCAACTTGCCCAACAATCTGCCCAACTTACTATCTTCAGGGACAATATAAGAAAGAGTCCCTAACAAACCTAATATCGAAATAATGAACTCAGGCATGGACCCCATGTAAGGGGCTAGGATTTTATCAAATATATCTCCCATAGTATTATCTGGTTATAACATCAGGGACTTGAGTGACCTGATCATCTTCTTCTAGTTCTATCGTTTCTTCTGAATCCTCAAGATCTGTTTTTTTCTTTTCACCCTCTTCGGATTCTTCTTCTTCAGCTTCTTCCTCAGGCTCCTCTTCTTCTTTCTCCCCTTCTCCTTCGTCTTCTTTTTCTTCTTCCTCTCCAGACTCATCTTCGGATTCCTCTTCGGATTCCTCTTCTGACTCCTCTTCGGATTCTTGAGTCTCTTCGCCTTCGTTTTCTTCTTCTGTCTCCTCTTCGGTTTCTACAGACTCTTCTTCTTTAACAGCTTCCCCTTCTCCTTCCTCATTGTTTTCTTCTGTAGGTCCGCCTTCATTTTCTTCCCCCTCGTTAGAGGCTTCTTCATTTGAAGCTTCACCCTCCCCCTCTTCGCCACCAGATCCTTCACCTTCACCCTCTTCGCCTCCTTCGTAACCTTCTTCAGATGTGCCGACAACATCTCCATAACCTTTTTCGGCATATTCTACAATCGCTTCAGTAACACCACCAAAAGGTTGAAACCCAATTGTCGTTTCAGTAAAATCATTTAAATTAGAAAATATCTGATGTTCCTGCTCTGCCACAACAGCTATCTCAGTACCTTTTTCTTTCGTTGTTTTAGCTTGGAAGTAAGCTCCACTACCTATGGACATAGTACCAGCCATTCCAATCGTCCCCACTTTTTGGACTGTTTCTTGAACAAAAGCACTTAACCCGGTGGCAGCACTAGCGGTTTGAGTTGTTGCTCCAGCAGCAGCTGCAGCAGCCGTACCTTTTGCAGCTTTATCTAAAATATCTTTATTTTTTTCAGCTATCTCACTGAGCTTGTCTATAGTGGAAGTCTCAGAGGTTTCAGCCTTGACCGCTTTAGTTTCAGTTGTTTTAGCTCTTTCTTCTTCTTCTATAACCTCCTCTTCAACAAACTCCTCTTCAGTTTCTTGCCCACACTCCTCACAAACACAAGACTCAGCTTCTAAACGCTTGATTCTTTGCAGCAACGCCCACGCTGTTTCTCTTGCATGGCGATCTAAATCGGAGATGATTTCGCTATCATCTGGATTACAGTATTTTTTTGCAAAAGCTTCCGCCTCCGCAAAGTCTTTGCGATGTTCCCCCATCGCATATAATTACACATCAGAAATAAAAAGCGCTAAAATAATTATATTTTTATATAAAAAAACGAATTAAAAGTGTAACTACCGTTATGGATCATTGGACAGTCATATCCTCATTAACCTCCGCTATATTTGGAGGAGCTTTATGGGGGTATTTAGGTAAAAGATTAAAGTCAGAAGAGCAGATAAAAAAATTAGATTATCAAACAGAAGCAATCCTGCGTGATAACCTAATTGATAGAGTCGGTAAGCTAGAAGGCTTACTTATAGAGTCCTCTGATGAGAAGAAGGCAATGAGAGAACAAATAAGAGAACTTACAGTTCAAGTAGCTGAACTCAAAATAGAAATTAAATTCCTTAGGGAGGAAAATAAAGAGCTTAGAGAAGGAAGGAGTTAGCCCTCCATAGTGTAACTCAGAAATTCTGGCCTTCCGGGTTCATGATAATCATTTTTAAATGTGACTATCTTGACCCTTACGCCATTAACCTCAATATAACCAGACATAAACTGTCTACCATCTTTAGCCTTCTTAATCCAGTGAGCGCCCACTTTAGTGTGTTTACGCTTGTCCGAAGAGTTCTCTTGCTGCTTCGATGAAGTCACGTCTTGCGTTTGATGGGAGTCTTGCATACTCATTCTTGAATCGTCTGTAATTTCGTTTGCTGATTGCTTGCTCATTTAATAAAAATAGTTTTCTAATTTCTTTTGATTTTTTACCACTCATAATTTTGCTATATAACTTTCTGAATCCTTTATGAATCCAAGTTTATTATAAAGCTTTTTCACTTTATCTCTACTTGGAGACTTCTCAGAGCATCCCATTTGTATATATTCGAATTTATTGTCTCTTGCGAACTTTATCGCTGTCGCGAATAACTTGTACCCTACCCTTGGGTTATCTGATAGCCAGATATATTCCGAAAAGATTTCCATACCATGCCTTGGTCCTTTATCTTTAACAAATAGAATAGCAGCGTCATAATCGCCTGAATCATTTAGATTGGCCCATACAAACACATTGAACGCCAACATCTTGTCATGACCAAAAGCTTTCTTTAGAGAATCTACGCCATTAGGCAAAAGATAATGGTAAGTGTTATCAGGGTTGCTTAAATCTAAACAAGCTGAAATATCGTCCGCCGCTTTACAGAATTCTTTAGCATGGATGATTCTCTTAATCATTTATGCAAGATAGCGACGAACTTCCTGACTTCTTTCACTGGGATGTCAGACCAGCACTTCCAAGTTTTTACTAATTCTGCGTCATCGTCAGATATAACTTGGTCTCTCCAAAAGTCTCTGAGAAGGTTCAAAAACTCTTCGAATGTATCTATACCCTTTTTTGCTCTTAAATGCTTCTGGAGTAGAGCAATAGGAGTTGTAGCTGCTGCCTCTACAGACTCTACAGTGACACTGTTATCAGCCCCTTTAGATTTATCTATCTCATCAGCGCCGACGATATGGACATTTAAGAAGTTCCTTACACAGCGAACAAAAGCTCTATTGCAAGCAATCGTTTCAAGGAATTTTGAAGCAAACGAATCTGTATTGTCTAATGTGGCGTTGGCTACATCTTCATAAATAGTATTAACACCAACACTTTCATAGTTGCCCATCCATACTACCCTACAGGTAGCTTTTACATGACCATGAGCTATATTCTCTGTCTTAAAAGATACACTCTCAAAACCCCGCAACTTAGCTAATTCTTTGATCCCACCCAGCATAATCAACAACTGGTTATCTTTTAGCCCTTCCGTAGAATCTGGGAAGGGTTTATTTCTCAAGGTGAACCAATCTCTATTAGGGTAGAGAAAGTCAGGCTTAATCATAGCTCTCCAGTTTATAGAGCCGTCTTCATTAAAAATGTAGTCTACATTCTTTAACAATCCATGATTATCTCTCTGGTAAATGTCAGGGCCAAAAACTTTTTCTTTAGCCTCCTTCTTCACCACTTTCTTCACTGCTTTCTTTGCTACTTTTTTCTTGATCATAAATGTAAAAGTGTTTCAACTCCTCCCAATACTCAGGAGTATCGATCACTTTGTCGTTAGAGTCAAGACCTTTTTTGAAATGAGCGTAGCTTTTGTAGATTTTTTCTCCCTCTACAATATTCTTGTTAGTTAAGAACTTTGTGTTAGGGCCGCAATTAATCTTGCCGTTTAACTCGTTTTTGACGTGGACTTGAGTATCAAAATATTTATTCCTAATGCTAGGGAGATCTGAATCTCCTTCCACCAAGAGGATGAAATCAATGCCCCACTTCTTTAAAGTGTCTATATACACCTGAGGGATAGTATCTTCCTTGTCTTGGATTGTATAAATGATTTTTTTTATATTTCCTTGGCACGTCACCAACATCTTTAATTGAGGAAGTTGATCTGTAATCATGACGATTTCATGATTTCGGCAGAAATACAGTAAAGGATCTTCCTCCACCCCATAGTCCACCCGCAAGAATATTTGTTTAGGAAGACCTTTAACTATAGACGTAGGGACCACTTCAACAATTTTCTGATAAAAAGAGTCTCCAATATTAATTGTTTTAAAATCAAAACACTTAGATCCCACCCCACACAAATCTAGTAATTTTTTGCAGACCGATTCTGGCAAGATAGAATCTATCTGTCTATCAGGATCTTTATCAGAGAAGCATGGTCTACTATTCCAATCCGGCTCCAAACAAACTTTGTTTTTTGCGCTACCCCAAAACGGCTTTGTATTATTAGCGTAGTTATTCCCATGTAAAGTTAAAGTCTTGACGCCTTGAGCGCTTGCATACTGAGCTAAATGGCTGTCTGGGCCAATGTACATAAGACTTTTAGAGATTATATATGCTTGATTCTTGAACTTACAGTCTAAATGCCTATCCACCCCTACAATAGGTTTATCTCCTCCTATTTGATAAATTTTTATACCGCTTTTTAGCAAAGCTGGCTTCACAAGTTGAAAAACTGTAGAGTAATGCTTGTAAATTTTAGAAGATGACTTCTCTCCATCATAAAAAACAATATACTTCTCATCTAGACATGGAAAGTAATGTCTCTGGATTTCAGGTTTAGAAATTTTAACCCCCAAATTTTTAGCGTATTCCTGAATCAAATGAGACATTATGTAAGAGAAAATTGATTTTTAGAAATGCCATTGTGAGAATAGCATACTGATTTTTGAGTTGTAGCATGAGGATAGAAAGCCGCATTAAATAACCCATCTGATTTACCAACACCTTCCAAAGCTAAGCAGTTTTCTATTTCTGGGGTGTACTTCATTAACTTATGAACGTATTTATTATCTTCTATAAGTTCGAAATATTCAGGTTTTGTAAATACATAAATATTATGTCCTTTATAGAGGCTTTTAAATTTCTTCATCAATGAATTAACCAATAATATATCCACTTCAGATTGAGGGATTACCACAGCTATTCTCCGATCCCTATCCTCGTCTCCCAGAAGATCCGATAACGAAGAGATATTAGATTTTTGTATTTGTTGAGTAGCTACATTTTTAAAGTGTTGGACAACAGCTCCTGCGCTCTGGCCAGCTAACATACTTTTAACCCAGTGTTTAACTCCTGTAGAGTTCCTATCTACATCTTCATCGAGAATGTTTTTGTAACAATCAATAACTAAGTCACAATGTTCTTGATCGTTTTCCGGCATGTAATCTGGGTTGTAGTCTCTAGCTTTAGAAGTGAAATCATAATCCACTTCAGGCATATCATCTATAATATTCTCAAGTTGTTTACCAATAACCTCTATCGAAAAGTTATCTATAGCCCACTGCCTAGCCACCTTGCCTAAATTAGATTTTTCATCCGAAGACATCTTGTAGACGCGATCAATCTGTTGGCAAATAGATTGAGGGCATGTAGAAGCTTTAATAAATTGTGTCCCCGGCTCTCTATATTCATTCCAAGCTAAAGGTATTCCCCCAGACTCTTCAGTGCAGTTATCCTCCCCACAGGAGTAATCTGTCACTAATGTAATCAGCTCTGTAAGTTTAGCTTCTTGGATAGGAATCTCTTGACCCCCGCTCGTGAACGGGTGGCAATAAACATCCATGAGATTGTAAACCTCATTAAGCTGAGTCTCTGTCACACCCTTCTTCGTATTCGCTGTATTGACAGACTTCTCTGATCCACAGTTAGCGCATTTTTGTTCCTGACCTTTATAAGACGAGACATGATGATGATCACATTTAGAACAGACATAAGTAGTCAATATATCAGAATTATTAATACCTTTTTCTGCCATTAATTTAGGTATATCCCAACCCTCTTTCCAATGAGTATGTAAAAGTAATTTTGTATTTAAGTCGGGGTTCTCACTCTTGAAAAGTTTAAACCCTTCCAAAATATTAGGGACAGACTTCCTTAACTGATTTCTGAAAACAAAACCTATAATGAATTCATCAGATAACCCACTATCAGACCGCAAACTCTTCCTCTCCTCTTCTTTAAGCTTCCGGAAATTAGAACAATCTAGAGAACCTCTTAGGGTTTTGACATGATTATAGCCTAGTTTTTTCATAGCTTTCTCTGCGAAGCTAGCCCAAACATAGTAATGCTTAGTTTTGGGGGCGTACTGAATAGCTTGATCAAGAATAGGCAGACTATCTAACGTAGTCCACAACATACAATTAATCTTATTCCACCAAGGTTTCATGTGATACCCTTTAAAACCCCAAATGTCTTCCATACCAATGTAGACATCGGGCTTAAACTCTCTTACAGCCTTATCCACATGGCTGAAACCGTACCCCTCCATCCTTTTCTCGTCAGCATTTAAACCTGCTAACTGAGCGGCGGAAGGAAGCGAACCTGCAGCCTCCCAAGGTAGGATTTGCAGAGCCGGGTCAGACCAATGACGGCCATTAGCCAATTCAAATAACTCATACTTACCCGTATCATGTAGGTAACGCATGATATTCTTTTTATTTTTACCAAAACCCGTGAAAGCTTTACAAAAATTAGAATGAATTAATACCTTCTTCACTGACGAGACTTAAGTTCTTGGTTCTTAGTAAACCTAAAAGCATAAAGCTCTTGAAGAGCAAATTTTAAAAACTCCAGTAAACAATAAGACTCTGACATCTCGACTCCAATGCCAAATTTGTTAGTGGAATTCCTTACTATACCAAAAGAAAAAGCATTTTCTCTCCCTTCTCTTAGCCAAGGTTTGAAAGAGATCTGAGTTTTATTATCCTCGTAAGAGTGGTAAGCTGAAAAATCTTTGTAGTTTTCTACGGCATTGATAAAACCGCCGATTTCCACCTCATTCAACTTAATAGAAATTGAATTCTCTGGGTTTTTCGCGTTTTGAGAAAAAGACCCTGTTTTCTTCTGGTTGTCCCAAGAAAATTGTCTTACAGCCCTAACATAAACGCAAGGCTCTCCTGAGCGCCCTGTGGCCCCGATATCGAAACTGAAAGCGCATCCTGTGTTTCTAGGGTTAGGTTTATAAATCTGAACAATCATACACGATTGTATGAATTTCTGAGCTTAATTCAAATTAATAAGTGTATATATAAGCATGGATAATTTTGATGTTGACCCTGAAGTAGCCAAGAGTATTAGAGAGAAATTTGGCATAAGTAAAGATACTTTTAAAAATAGGGTAGACTTTATGGTCAAGTCCGAAAGAGACAGAGAAGATGTGGTAAAGCTCTTAGCTCTTATAAAGCAACTCAGAGATGAGGAAGCTAGCTGCTAGAGTTATTATCTAAGATAGGCTCTGTTATATTTTTTGTAATAAACTCCCTATTATCTCTAAAGATAGGGATCTTGCATAGTCTATTGTAGCTCTGAGAAAAAGAATCTATAATATTCATTATGGTCTCAACCCTAGAAGACTCATACAAATAGACCTCTTTTAAATACTGCAGCAAATATTGGATAGCCTTTTTTCTCAACTCTATCTGGTAAAAATCATTATAAAGACTTATATCCTCTTCTATAGACATCCTTGCTGACACATCCTTTATCAACGACCTCTCGACATCTTGATTAAGACCAAGGAATAAAACCATATTAGCTATGTCAGAATATACATGCCCTTTACAGGCATACCTCAAATCCTTAAAAAGGAATTGGTCGCCAGTGACAAAAATAGAGTTTTTAGATATGTCCCCTAATATATTGCCTGTATAAACTTTAGGGAGGTTTTGGAGCTGATCTTTGATTTCAGACTTTAGGCAGTCTATGATCATTTTTGATTTGCCGAAATCTGAATTATGTTCAATGAAAGATATTTGATCCGCATCAAAACAAGAAGACATATCCGATTCTAATAGAAAATCTTTAATTAGAGTCTTATAAGTTATTCTATAATTAGTAAACTTAGAAAAATCCACATAACAATCGCAAAAATTAAGGAATTCTCGTGTTAATTGCGACCTCCCGTAATCAAAAAGAGGTTCAGAATAGCTTGACTCAGTCAATAAAAATAAGAGTTTGTCACCTATTTTTACCTCACCACTATCAATATACCTCGTTGATAATATTGATTTGGAATTTTTTACATTTTTAATCTCCCTTTTAAACTTAACGCTGTCGTAATCCAAGGAGAATTTTAAATCAAAGATCCTATCTCCACTTTCCAGTTTGTAGAAATCATAATCCTCTTCTATATAAACTAAAGAGATCTTATCAATATCGATATCTTCCGAACACTGAGACAAGACCTTCTCTATGATTCGGGTCTCGACAGAATTGATCCCCTGACTAGCGGGTAAGCTATATAATCTATCCTTGAAGATGGAACTGATTTTCATTATATTATTATAAATAAAACCCACCCCTTTTAAAGGGTGGGTTTTAAGTATGCAATGCAGTAAACAACAAATCTTATAAGCTTGACTAGCTTACTTTACCAAAAGTCTTAGACGCAATACGGACTCCACTGACACTTGTTTTAGCCAAGCGGCGAGTGCGATTGAAATTGCGATCATAGATCACAATTGTTTGATCTGTTTCTGATTGAAGCTGAGCATTAAGAACTTCTCCCTGTTTAGTATAAAGACCGAAGAAACGACCTTTACTATTCCTAATAGCTTTAAGTAAACTTTGATTCATATGAATATATTAAGATATAATAACTTTTTTGTCAACAACTTTTAAAGATATTTTTTCATGACCTTCATTATTGATCATAAAATCAGCTAGTGGGAATTGAATCATACGGACGACTAAAGATTTTATGTCCCTAGCATTCAACTTCTTTAGTTTTATTTCTGCCACTACCAAATCCTTAACTCGTTTGTTAATTGAAAGACTAACATTTTTCGTCTTTAACCTTAGCTTGAGTTTGGAAATCTCAGAACCAACTATGTTGGCCATAATACTGTCATTCAATCCATTAAAAATAACTGTATTTTCAACACGAGCTAACAACTCTGGGCGAAGCTGCTTCTTTAAACTATTATTATAAGCTTCTTTCTCGTGGTTGTCATCGACGAAACCGACAGATCTCTTGCTCGCAGAAGCATGACCTATGTTAGTAGTCAGAACTATAATACATTTGTTAAAGTTCACCCTACGGTTCAAATTATCTGAGACATAACCCTCATCTAAAAGATGTAGTAAAAGATCCAATATTTTAGGCTCACTTTTCTCAATCTCGTCAAATAGTATAACCGAGTTAGGATTATCCCTTACAAAATCAGTTAGGATACCACCTTCTTCATAACCAACGTAACCTGCGTTTGCGCCAAGGAGCTTAGACATACCAGTTTTATCTTGATACTCACTCATATTCAACTGCAGAAAAGCGTTTGAATTACCAAAAAAATGTTTTGCGATGTTTTTCGCAGTAAAAGTCTTTCCCACGCTAGTAGGACCAACAAACAAAAAGTTAGTGAGTGGTTTTTCCGGGTCATTTAAACCTGCTTTTACACAAGTTAAAGTATTGTAAACTTTGTCTATACATTCTTCTTGGCCGAAAATCTCCTTCTTCATCTTACTTTTAAAGACTTTGAAGGATTTACTACTCTCACCTATAGTCTTTTTGGGAATACCAGTCTTCTTCTCTAAAACGTCTAATATATCGTCTCTAGTTACTCTAGCCACATTATCTTCTGAGTCTACAAAACTAACAAGCTCCTTGACGTAGTCTTGAACGAAAGATTCCATTTCTCTTTCGTCGAAAGTATCGCCCTCCGCCAAAGCAAATTTATCTCTTATTTCTTTAAGTTCTTCTGGGCAGTAATCATTTTTGATTTTTGCTCTAGAACCTACATGGTCAACAATATCAAAAGCTTTGTCTGGGAATTTTTTATGGGACAAATAAATCTCACTTAAATCCAAAATATCCTGAATGTTTTTATTGGTGTATTTAACTTTGTGATATTTTTCGTAATGAGGTAAAGCCCCTTTAATCATTGCTTCTGTCTGAGCTTTGGTAGGCTCACTAATTTCCACCTTATCAAACCTGCGTTTTATAGAAGGGTCTTTATCAAAAGATTTTTTATACTCCTTCGATGTTGTAGCACCAATACATTTTATTGTCCCTCTAGCTAAAGCAGGTTTGAGCATATTAGCTGCGTCTAGAGAACTGTCATTAGAGCTTCCCGCACCAATCATTGTGTGGATCTCATCAAAGAATAAAATGATATCATTACGCCCTTCAACCTCCTTCAAGAGACCTTTAAACCTCTCTTCAAACTGCCCTCTATACTGAGTGCCAGCGATCATAGAAGCTATATCGACAGAATATATGCTAGATACAGCGATATGAGTTGGGACATCACCATTAATAATTTTTTGGGCTAAACCTTCTACAACAGCAGTTTTCCCTACGCCCGCTTCGCCAACTAAGACCGCATTACTCTTATCTTTTCTAGAAAGTATCTCGATAAGATCTTCTATTTCATTATCCCTAGAGGTAATTGGATTCTGATCCACCTGACAAGCTTCTAAATTCAAATCCGTGCAATACTCAGTCAGGTATTTTACTGGCTGGTCTAAATCTTCCAGAAATGACCAGTCTTCCTGTTTGCCATCTTTACCCCTAGTATCAGGTATCGGTAAAGCGGGGTCATCTACCAAATCGTAGATAACCTCTTCCATATGAGCTATATCTTGGCCGAGTTTTTTCAAATGCGATAAGAAAGATGAACCATCCCCGACAGACAAGAGGCAATGAAGTATATGTTCAACCCCTACAAAATATTCTTCGTGAGTGTCTGCAAAGTCTTTCGCGTCAGATATGATCTGATTCAACTCCTCATGCCAACTACTACTATTTTTATTTTTTTTGAAATACTTCGGGTTCTCTAAAGAGAAGCTGATAAAGTCTTGTCGAAGTTGATTTGGAGAGCAGTCGATACCTCTACTCTCAAAAAGTAGCTGCACCCTATCGGAAAGGTTCTCTATACAACTATAGAATAAATGAGCGTTCCGTATAAGTTCATGCTTGTTCTCTTTGGCGAAGAGCTGAGCATCTTTAATCGCCTTTTTTGCTTTGGGCGTTAAATTGTAATCCGTTAAAGACATCATAATTATTTACACTTATTTTAGCTGAGAAAGCTTCATATAAATTTTATCTTTTAAAGATTTTACGCTATCGACGAATACTATGCCATCACCTTTAACGCCATTTATTATTACAACATCCTCTTTCTTGGGCAGTTTATTACCAGCATTTAAGTAGTCTGTCAAGCGAGATTCTCTAGCTCCATCCATCAATAGAGCATTGACAATACCCTTTTCGTCATGGAGTTCGAACCTCGCGTATTTATTACCATTTCTACTTGTCCTCTTCATCACATCAGCTAATACCCCTACGAATTGCACAGTCCCCCTTTGCTCTGTATCCTTTACTGTCTGAGAACATTGATAGTCTTCTGGATATTTGAAGATATCTCTAATACTGTAGGAATAGCTATAACCAAGGAGCTTCGTCTCAAAATACCAATTAGCGTATTTTATTGAGCCTTTATTCTTCTCGCAAATCTCAATATATGGAGCGCGTTTCTTCTCCAAAGTTTTAATCCTTCGCTCTGCGAATATCTTCTTATTATCATCAGCAATTAAACCTTCAGAGATAGCTTTCTCCATAGATTCGCAGATATTATAGTTATGCTCTTCCCCTAGAGCTAGAAAATTTCTTTTTTCTCTATCTGTAAGAGAATTAAAAGTCTGAGCTTCTAAAGCCAAATCAGACCTATTTTTAGTAACGAAAGAATCTAGTAATCCAGCTTGGATAAGACTTGATAGAACACCAATATTTAAACCAGCCTGTTTAGCAGCCCTAAACACGTCATACTTGTTTGAGAAAGCTCCCTCTCTAAACTCCAACAAATGGATTAAAACCTTCTCAGAAACCCCTTTGATCGAATTTAAACCATATCTGATATCTTTACCCTCAATCTTGAAATCTATGTCAGACTTATTCAAGTCAGGAGGTAAGAGTTTTATGTCAAAATTAGGTAATTCTTGAGAAACTTTAGATATTTCATCATGACTGTTAGGCTCAAATTTAGCAAACTTCAGCAAACTCAAGAAGAACTCTTGAGGGTATTTGAATTTTAAATATACAGTGATCGCAGCTAGATAAGCATAACTAATAGAGTGAGACTTATTGAATGAGTAATTAGCTGAATCTTCTGCGACTTTCCAAAGAATATCAGCGATTGAAGGGTCTAAGTTTGATTCAATAACTTTATTAGAAATTTTCTCTTTCCACTCAGGCATTTTATCGACCTTCTTCTTACCCACAATTCTCCTTAGCTGTTCCGCCTCATCAAGAGTGAACCCAACTTTGACAGCCATCTTCATCAACTGCTCTTGATACAAAGGTATCCCGCCTGTGTAACTAAGAACATCATCAAAGAATTCAGACTGAGATTGAAACTCTCCCGTCCTAACATAGGTTGCATAGTCATCTTTAAAATCTAAAGCTCCGGGTCTTGCGATAGCGACAACCGCAGAAAGCTGCTCTAGATTTTGAGGGGCCACTTGCTGACATACCTTGAAGTTTGTATCAGCCTCGATCTGGAATAGACCTTGCGGAGACTCAAGGCAGGAAAGAGCTGCATAAATCGAAGGGTCATGAGGGTTTATACTATTAACATTAATGCCTAAACCTTCACAAACATCATTGACCACAGACAGAGTCCTTAGACCAAGGATATCAAACTTGACACTCAGACTAGCTACATCATCCATGTCATAACCTGAGATCAAAGACCCGTCATTGGTTCTTTGAAGAGGCATTATATCTGACTGGTCATAATAACAAATTGAAATCCCTGATGGATGGACACCAGTATTTTTAATCAGACCTTCAAGCTTTCGAGCTATTTTAAAAGATTTTTGATTATCATCCGCATACTTTTTGAAAGCCTCGCTCTCTTCATAAGCGACAGCCAGCTTTGCAACTTTACCAAACTGCTTAGGAATACTATCGCTGATTTGATTGACATCAGATTCAGATAGACCCCCAACAATCTTGCCGCATTCTTTGATACACAGCTTACCACTCAGGGTATTTAGAGTAAGAATCTTCGAAGTCTTCCCTTTGTATTTGTCTTCAATATATCGAACAACTTCAGCCCGACGATTATAAGAGATATCATTATCGACATCAGCAAGAAGAGACCCGTCCAAAAAAGTGTCTCCATCATGCTCGATTTTTCTTGCTCTGCTCCTCGACACAAATCTCTCAAAAAATAAGTCATATTCAATAGGGTCAATATTTGTTACACCTAAAAGGTATAAAACTAAAGAACCAGCTGCAGATCCTCGACCCGCGCCAGTTGGGATTTTTTCTGTTTTACAAAAATACAAGATATCCCAGTTAAGAAGAATGTAGTCAATGAATCCAAGCTCATCGAAAATATCAAGCTCCATTTTTGTTCTGTCATAATAATCTTTTCTGTTATCAAGTTTGGTTATCTCTTTATCTCTTAAACCTTTTCGGCACAGCTCAAATAACACCTCTTTATTAGAGCTATCTAAATTTAGATCCAAGCTCTTTAGGATTTCCTCAGATATACTAATTTCTGGCAGCTTTACTCCAGCCGGGAATGGGTTCTTGTATCTCATAATTCAATGTCGAAAATTTGCTTCTGAAAGATTTTAAAATTCATCTCGATGTCGTAGAGAGCATTGTGGAGTCTAGATTTATCATGGTCAATATTATATTTCTTCAATAAAGCTAACTGACTGGTCTTCAACCCTCTTTGGAAAAAGTTGACCCACTTATACTGCCAGTAAATAAAGTTATCCATATCTGGTTCGTCATTCTTTTCTATAGCTCTGGCCAGACTCAAAGTATCGATAATGCGGTCAATATACGAATGGTCAGACCCTAACCCCAAAAGCTTTCTCCAGATGTTTATCATGTAAACGTCAAACCCTAGAAGGTTCTGTCCTAAGATGATATATTCTGGATTATATAACTCTTTAGAAAAATCATCCCACACATCTTTCGGGTCTTCAGCATTCTTTTTATAATGCCTCTCATCAAAATGATTGATATTAGCTGCCCCCTCAGACATATTTAAATCGGGCCAAAATAAATACCGATCATTCTTCTCAAGAATTCTACCGCCTTGAGCTATGACCCAAGAGACTTGGAAAGGCTTAGATTTTAATAAGTTCAATCCCTCTGTCTCTGTATCTAAAACGAGATACTTCTGTCTCTTGTCAAAACGTAATAATTGATCATTCATAGGTTTTTAAAAAACTTTCTAAGCTAAATTCATCACTTCCAAAGTGATTTAGGTTTGGACTCTCCAAGCTAGCTTGCCTACCAAAAGACCGTCTAGACAATATCTTATAAGTTTGGAGAGCTTCGACATCTTGATCATCTTTATATAGGATGGTCTTAACCTTGGCAATCCTATATTTATCTTTTGCATATAACGCTACCTTAGACCATAGCAAATGATCGAATGGTAATTTGTTATTCTCAACCCAAAAAACAGGACTAAAATTATTTAAGTCTGGGATGCAATTCTTATGGAAGAAATTATTCTCGTGAATGAAGCTATCGTAGAAAGGCACTACAAAGCTAAGATGATCTGCGTCCCAAAGTTCAGAAAAACTTTTATAATCTATTTTACCTGTAGACTCAGAAAAAGCTCGTGAGTATATCTTGTTCAAGAGTTTGCAACCCTCGTCATCTTTAGCGAAGATAATGTTTTTATGATCCGAATCCTTATCTTCAGCAGACATATCATTACAAAAAGTCAGCCTCAAACCATAAAAAAGGTTCAGCTTATTCCTCTGACAAGCTTTGAAAGCTTTCATGAAGCTGGTCAAATTATCCTCGACTAAAACGACATCATTAATGTCATTATCCATGCACATTTGGATAATCGAATCAGGGCCAACGCCATGAGATTCATCATCTAACGTTAAGATGCTTTTTCCAAATGAGTAAGTAGATCTAAAAACAGGAGTCATCACTCCTCAAATATACAGATCTAGAAACCTACGTCAAGAACAATAAGCAGGGCAACCGGGATAATATTCTATCTGATAAGTGCAACCCTCTGGGACTAGGTCTTCTGAGAAATTTTCTTCAAAACAAGAACCCACAGGCTGGCCAGCTTCATTTTTAAATAAATAATAAAAGAAATCAAACTTCATGGAGCAATGCCATTTTATGTTGCCGTCTTTCTTCAACTCGCCTTTTTGTTTTGCAAAGCCGCAGAGTAAACGCCCACTGAATGAATTGTCGGAAGGGAAACTTTTCCTAGCAGCTAAATTGCTCATAGCGTCTTTTTCTGAAAAACCGTCTAGATATTTTTGGATCTCAGTAAGTTGCATTTCAAAACCTAAAAGATCCTCGTCACTCAACGGTTCCATCCTCATAACACCACTTTTCTTGGCGTCTGGATCTAAATCAAATTTAACAAAGAGAAATTCACTCTGTTTATTTTTATACTCAGGAAATAAATGTTGGCTAGCTAAGCTATACATTAAGTCCTGCATATTATCTTCAGCATCTTTCCCTTTAAAGACTTCTTTGCTAGTTTTAAAGTCCCTAATGAGAGCAAATTTTTGCTTTTTGTAAAGAAAGAGTTTATCAATAAAGCCTCTAATCCTGTAGGCAATGTCCCCATCGTTTTTGACTATATCAAAATCCTGCTCAGAAAGCTCCTCTGTTGGGTCATCCAAATCATACCCAAAAAAATCATAGCTCAAACCATTAAAGGTCATCTCTTTAATCATTTGGATATTTTCTTCATCATCTACCCCCTCACGGCGAGCGTGTTTCATTACTAGACGCTCAACACAAGGCACAGAAAAGATATCCTGCTTCTTCATTATTTTGTCATAATGCTTCCTATGGCGTGGATCGCCAAGCACTTCGAAGATCAAATGACATATAGAACCTCTCCTAGCTCCATCATTACTAGTATCTGGCAGTTTCAATTTGTATTTACACCAATACAACCAAGAACAGCTTTGGGCTGTTTTTATTCTACTAGCAGAAAGAGCTGTTTGCGGTTCACTCATTTAAAATTTCTGATTTTTTTATGTCCTTCTGAGAGAACTGGTTTTTATTTTGGCTAATAAATAAAGCGAGCTTCTTTCTCTGTGAGGGTTTATCAACCTCTTCATCTAGCCAGCTTTTGATATTATATGAATTTTCATGAGCTTCTCCAAAATCATTCGCTTTATTTGGGGGGAACTTAACGGACAGGATATCTAAGTCGAAAAAATGCGACAACTTGAGGTAAGCTTTAGCTGCCCCTATCAATCCCCTATTCTCAGAAGAATGAGCATCATAATTAGTAGATACAATTACATTATCTAAAGCTTTAGAAGAAAGATAGTTGATTATATTCCCTCCAACAGACAGCCCAAACATGACCAAAACATTTTTTACACCGTTTTCATAAAGAGCTAATGCATCACCGATACTCTCCACGAGGATGACTGTTTTAGTCCTTAGTATTTCTTCATCGCACTCATGATTAGGGACATAAGCTGGATATACCCAATTAGACTTCTTGCCTATATGTTTCCATTTGGGGATATTCTTCTGTATCTTCCCGGCATCCACGCTTCGCCCTGAGAACCCAATGATTTGTGAGTTGCTATTGTATACAGGGAAGACCATCCTACGATACATTTTCCCCACACCAGACAAGCCTACTTTAAAAGCTTTTTGGGTGGCTTCCGAAATGTCCCTTTCTTTATAAAAATTGAAATGAGGAAATAACTTTTCTAGCATTTCGTCTGGGTATATCTTTTCCATTTCTATCCTCTCTACTGGTTTAGTAATAAAAGTTTTGCTCTTCCTGATCTTTTGGAGGGTCTCTGAAAATTCAGATTTGTCACCTACAGTCATCCTGACTAAAGACTCAAAAGTTTGAGAGCCTTTACTCTCAACGAAGTCCATCCAAATCCCTGTGTTTTTATAAATCTTTAGAGCTGTAGCGTTATCCCCGTTCCGGTAAAGAGCTTGCGCCCTCCAGTGATCGCCACAATCAATGAGATTGTAACCTATCGACTCAAGAATTTTCTGGAACTCCTCCGAATGAATCGAAGTCTGGGATTGGTGTTGGTGCTGCATCTGGATTACTTTGGTCTAGTTCTGGATCTCCGTTTCTAACTCTTATAATATCACGAAGGTCTCCCCTCTCTGAGATATTAAAATTATTAAAATCAAGATTAATAAAGTTCTTCCTTAATGAATCATCCACTTGGACAGGTTCAATAGCTCCAGCTATATCTCTACCCAAACTCCTGTATTTAACACTGATCATCTTATGAGTCCCGAACCTGACCCCTTCTTCTTGGATCTCATCCTCAGTCTTCCTTCTCAGAATAAACATATGCGAACAGAATTGCGTAATCCTATCAGATAGAGAAACAATGCTCTCATCATCAACAATATTCTGGGAATTGCGGTTAGTGGTAATACCACTCCTATTAGATTGAACAGAAGTAATCATTGGAATTACAGGTTCACCATCTTCAAGAACGTCTTTCTGAATACACCTTTTGAATTTATCAACCATCTCTCCAACGACCTGCCACTCATTCTGATTAGAGTTAGCTGTATTAGTTGTTTTAATATAGTCAAAAGAGAAGACCATCTTGTTACCACGGCCAACTGTAGAGTAGTAAAAACGCTTCAAAGTGTTTATCATCCCATCGACATCCATCCCCCCTACATTGTAGTAATAGAACTTAAGTTTGTTAATCTTAGGCCAGACAGAGCGGACTTTCTCGACGACATCTGCACCAGCAGTTCTCCATTTACCACTCTCCAACAAATGCATGGGGACTCCAGAATGAGCAGCGCATTGACGCATCATAAGCTCTTCCTTGCTCATCTCTCCATTATCAAAATGCAAAACTGGGACGCCATATTTCAAAGCTACTTTTGTAGCGTAATCCATGCAGTATTGTGTTTTACCAACTCCTGATCGAGCAACTATGACGGTAATGTTTCCGGGCCGTAACAAAGAACCATAAATATCATTAACTTTCTCATGCGGCCCCATCATGCCGAACTCTTCAATAGGGTTGTTGCCCCGCTCCTCAATCAGAGCCTCCATATCATCATAGATATTCTCTGGGACATCATTACCTATCTCAAACAGGTTGATCTTAGAATTGTAGATATGATCTGCCGTCTCGACGATATCTCTATAAGAAGACTCAGGCTTAATAGCTTTCATCTTCTTACTTATGTCCTCACAAGATTCTAAGATTTCCCTCCTTATAGAATATTTTTTAAGCTCTTTGCAAGTCTTTGTCAAATTGCCCGTTGGGACAGATCTCATCGCTAAAGATTTAATATAATCCGCAGGAATGATATTACCCGCGAAGCTCAAACCAACCTCATTGACCCTTTGAGCAATAATCACATTGTCCACTTCATCTCCAGCATCTACAGCCTGTTTGATAACCCTGAAGATAGTGGAATGCAGAGGGGAGCCTTCTGAGTAAAAATCCTTGTGACTTATAAAGTTGGATATCTCAATCAAAGACTGAGGATCTTTTAGAAGCCCAGCTAATAACTGCTTCTCCAATTCATAGCTATAAATCATTTGTCCACCCCCTGATCAGATTTAGATTTTACCAAGTAATCTTCTAAAGCTTGCTGCAAGCCCAGCTCCATGATCACAGAATCGAACTTGGTATATATAACAGGTTCCCCAGACTCATTTGCCACAACCATGATAAGGCCCTTGTAGCGTTCCGAATCTCCAGAAATTTCGTATATCTTCTCGACTAAACCTTCTGGAATAGAAAATAAATTATCTTGATCATTCATAAGTAAATATCTCTGTCCTCAAAAAACGATGTAGTAACATCATCGTTTGGATAGATCTCAACTAGATTTATATCGTTCCTCTCACAGAAGTCCAGCTTTTTTTGATCTCTTTTTAATTGATCTAAATATTTAAGCCTGTTCTTGTGGAAGTGTTTCACATACTTTGTATGTTGCGCCCCTTGAACCTCTATAGCTACCCTTTTATTGGCGTTATAAAAATCTAGAGACAATCGACTACCGACTATCCTAAACTCCTCAAATACTATATCCAAGTGCCAATAATTCCTTAAGAAATCCTTTACACCTTTTTGGAATTTACTCCTGCTGGAGCCTTCCCAATCTATACGATATTTTTTAGGGTTTTTTAAATTACGGAGTTTACCGTCTACAGTGTAGAACTTCATTAAGCTCTAAGCTAACTCCTCGATAGCGTTCTTAAAATAAGAGACAAGGAATTCACAAAAGCCTTCATTACCTTCTATAAGCTTAAATAAATTATTTTCGCCTTGGATCTTTTCTGGCAAATCAAAATCAGTATCTTGCAGGACTTCTTTAAAATCTTCTGTGATACTCAACCAAGCCCCACTCTTCTTAACGAACTCCCAAGCCAAAAGCAGGTCTACTATTTCTTTCTCAATCCATATCGACTTACCCCCTTTTTGTCCATATCTAATGGGATAGCTAATAGAAGTATTCGTCTTTTCGTTGGGAGATTTTTTTATAGTGACCTTAGCGAAATGACCTATAGGAGGATTAGTTTTGGAATCCATTTTCTTCACTGATGCATTCCGTAGAATAGCGTCTCCATTATAGCGAGGCTCAAACTGGATAATCCAATTAGCAAAGTGAAGTAAAGCATTACCTCCTGTAGCTGTAGTCTGTCTCACGGGAGCTTTCGTATATGGGTCAAGCTTTATATCCGCTCTAACTTGAGAGATAAAAATAGCCATATGACCCCTTTTCTGAAGAGCTATGGACATCTTTTTCATGAAGACTCCAGCAATTACAGCTCCACCAGCAACTTTAGTAGAATCCTCAAAATTCTTACCCACGTCATTCTTAGGAATTAATCCATCTACAGAATCAAGGACGAAACAATACTTAGCTTTGTCATCATTAAACTGAACCAACCTCCTCATTAGATCTACCACGATCTCATAAATGTTGGACTCAAAAACAAAACAAGTGCCGTCAACCCACTCGTCAGCGCTAAATACAAAATTAATGCCAGACCGCTCTTTCATTTCTGGAGAGAGCCTTCCTTCAGCTTTGATAAAAACACCTCGCGTCCCCGGCATTTTCAAAAAGTTCCTCATTACTTCTAATGATTCAGAAGTTTTACCTCCTTCATTCATACCAACAAATCTGTGTAATCCGGGTCCAAAACCTCCCCCCATCTGTAAGTCAAATTCTAAAGAACCGCTTGAGACTTTGTAATTAATCTCCTCCTCAAAGTTATAATGATCTTCTTTAGTTTCCTTAAGGAAGCCCTTAAGCATCGTATTTGGATTCTGTTCTTTACTCATCTAAAAAATCTTTTAATGTTTTCTTCTTTTTGACAGGTGTGAAATCCTCACCAGATTTCTCACCAAAAATATACTCTGGATACCTAGATTTGTCAACAACATAATTGAAAGCTCTGAACTTCTTGTCAAGAGCTTTTTTTAACTTAGGACTTACTAGGTAAGTTAAGGAGTCAAACTTCTTATAAAAATTAACCACGTTCATGAACTCTAGAGAATACCTTTCGCACAAAAGATTAAGATGCTTCATTTGAGCTTTGTAAAAAACCCTCTTACCAGATTCAGGATCAATAACTAGCCTTTCTAAGATATCTATTTTGCTGATTTTTACTTTAGGCTTCTTCTTAGCTTTAAAGAAGTGGCCGCACTTACATTTTTTAGCCCTTGATCCAACTACAGATCCACAATCTGGACATTGCTTTTCTCCTACCGCCATAGGGGGACTTTAATACAAATTCAAATCATTGACAACCATTTTTCTTACCAAGCCGATAAAATCTGTTTTTGGCTTCCACTTAAGGGATCTACGAGCCTCTGAAGAATCTCCCCAAAGCAATTCAACTTCAGCAGGACGATAAAAATCTGGATTTATCTGCAATAAAACCCTCCCATCGTGCATGTATTTTTCATCTACACCCTGACCAACCCATTGACATTTTTCAAGAGCAAACCCAGCGAAGTTGAAAGCTTGTTCCACAAACTCCCTAATGGTATGAGTCTCATTAGAAGACAAAACGTATTCTCTAGGTTCCTCTTGATTGAGCATAAGCCAAATCCCCTCTACAAAATCTTCCGAGTCACTCCAATCTCTCTTAGCGTCTACATTACCTAGTTCAAGAGGTTTGAAATTATCTAATATATACTCATTCTTAATTCTAGCGACATTCTTAGTTATCTTCCGAGTGACAAATTCTTCTCCACGACGAGTTCCTTCGTGATTGAATAGCCAGCCTTGTATAGCAAATAAATCGTATGACTCTCTCCAGACTTTCACCATATGCCTCGCACTAGCCTTAGAAACCCCGTATGGGCTTCTTGGGCGTATAGGATGGAGTTCTGATTGAGGAGAGTATAAAACATCTCCAAACTCCTCTGAAGATCCAGCATTGTAGTATCTGCAATCGGGGCAGTGCTTACGAATAGCCTCAAGCTGATATAAAACAGCCATTGCGTTAGTCTCCATATGGTTGACTGGCATCTTCCAGCTCACACCCACAAAAGAATTTGCAGCAAAGTTAATAAAGTAATCGGGCTTCTCTTCGGAAATTACCAACTCAGTATTAGCTTGGTCAGCCACATCAAGGTCTATTAACCTAAATCTAGGGTGATCTAGAAGGTGTTGAATGTTAACGTGATTCTTGACACTTAACCTACGAACACCAGCTACAATAGTATGTTCTGTATTTTCCAAGAGGAAATCAGCCATAAAGCTGCCATCTTGACCTGTCACTCCTGTAATAATTATTTTTTTCACGTTTATCAATTAGTCTAGTTGTACATACCACAAATTATCACTTTCTTTTGAGTAATTTTCCCCAAAATTTAATTCTACGGCTTTTTTCACAGATGGCCAATCAATATCATGACCGAAGATAAATCCATTGTTTTTTACTTTTGGTAGCCAATCTTTTATATCCCTGCTCACGGAATCAAAAGAGTGGTCTGCATCTATAAATACAAAATCTAAGGAGTCATCTTCCACTTTTAAACACGCTTTATGTGTATAATCTCTTATGAATTTAGCTCTACCCCCAATAGATTCTTTGAATCTGATTATATCATTGTAATAAGATTCGTGATCCCAATCGTGACCACTTTCCCCTTTGATCCATTTTTCTGGCCCATTGTTATCTATCTGGGGTTCGTATAAATCAACACCTAACAAGGTCAACTCTGGATTTTTTGACAGCAAAAATTTATAAACCCTCCCTCTCCAAACACCAAGTTCCGCTCCATTAAGTAAAGAGTGTTTTTTTACAAACTCATCTAGCACATGTTCTCTATTTCTCATAATATTAAATCCAATTTATTTTGACCCATTCGTCTTTTACTTGATCTGGGTTTGGGTTCCCATGAAATATGCATATTTTGCCATTTTTCGGAATACCCTTTAATTGTTTAAAAAAATCTCTTTCGTAACCCCTTTTGTAAGACCAAACAAACTCATCATCTATTCTTTTGCAATGAAAATTCTTTTTAATGTATTCAGAGATAAAATCTTGATCACCAGAAAAATTTCTTGAATTGCAGTAATCTAAATTATTGAAGAAGTATTCAGAAACGCCAAAATGAAATTTATTATTAAAAATCATAACACTGGAGTTGATTCTGTCCACCCCGTTAGCGTGATGATGTGGATAATAAAAATCTTGGATATAATAGAAGCTAGAGTCATTATCATTTGTGAATAAGAAATCAATACTAGAGACTATAACAACATCTAAGTCTAGAAATAAAGTTTGCCCCTCAAGCTCTTTCAATTCAAAAATGCTAGGTTTTATCCACCACCCTTCAAGGTTTGCGTTTTTACATTTCTCATGTAAATGAATAATTTTAATTTTTTTGTTTAAGCCTTTTTCATCTTCTGTTAGGCAAAAAAAATTCACTTCTTTTTTGCAGTTTCTTTTTACAGAGTTGAAAAGTTTATTAACATATTCTGAGGAATATTTCGAACCCCATTTTAAACATATTACGTTATTCATTTTATTTACTTGTTATGCTGTAAGCCATGGTATTCTTTAAACAAACCTTTCAGTCCCAAAGGTTTGAATACTTCTATATTTAAAGCCGGATATGATTTTTTAAATTGTTCCCACCTAAACAAAAGCTTCTCTCGTTTATATCCATTATGTTCTTCTGATTCCCCAACCCTAATATTATTAACTATATCACAACCGACAATGATAACTTTTGATGCTCCACACAATTCAGCGAACTGCAAGCAGGAAAATATAACAGAATGAAATTCTATGAACAACTTACCATAATTGTTAAAACCGATAGCCTTACCATCTTTAACGTCTTGGTCAGTTAAAGAAAAAGGTGTGTATTGATTATTGAATCTAGATATTCCATAAAATTTAGAAATAGAAGGTTGGTAATTATCATATTCGCCCTTTAATAAAAAATAACCATTTGGACTTTTATTTTGAAAGCCTGAGTCTTTTATAAAATAATAATCTAAGTCAGGTTTATGTTTAAATACAGTATTGCAACCTATCTTTATAGCCCCTTCGCAGAAAGAGTCCTGCCATTCTAGTAAAGTAGGCCCAGAACCAAACGCTATAAAAGTCTCGCCTTTATGACGGTCTTTGAAGGCGTTGATAATTTCAAGATCTGTCATGATTACAATTTTTATTTATGTATAAAATAAACGTCTTCTCTATCGTTTTGATATTTTTTGAATTCACTAGTGAAAGGCTCTCCAATAAGAAGCGACTTATCTTTAAGTAAACATCTAAAAATATAATTACCCACCCACATGTCTGCTTGATAGAATTTCTCATCTTCCATACCCAGCCTAATTTTTGAGTATTTATCTAAGAAGTCAATCATATTTTCATAAGATCCTCCGACCACACCCATGTTTATCAAATCAAAACCACTCTTCTTTAAAAGCATTTCTACATAATTGGGCCAGCCATACTGTTTATGTATGTCAAAATAAGGAAAAGTGTCAAAAGTTTCAGAGTCTTTACATAGAAAAAAATCATAATTACCATAATCTTTGAAAAGTAAAGAAGGGTCTTTCACCACAGAGACATCAGAGCAGTCTGAAATGAAAACAGATTCAAATTTATTCTCTTTCAGAAAATCTCTATAACAGAACCATCTGTAATCTAGATTCGAATAGTTTTGAGAAGAGCTATCCGAGTATATAAATTTTATTTTGTCTGTAGAAAATTCTTCTACGAAATCCTCCGTTAACCCATCATGAAAAATAACCCCCTTAAGACAAAGGTTTTTTACAGACTCATACCAAGGTCTTATGTAATCAAAGCTGTTTTTATGTACTCTTCCATATTGATCTCTACCGACAACATCCGAGTCCCAAGAATTATTGGGGTGCTTCTTCTCTGAAAAATAAGATGTTAGTATTACGCTAGACACGTAAGATTATATACTAAACCTCTTCCTCTTCAACAACTTCTTGTATGCTCTCTAAGAAAGGAAAAGCATTTAATAAATCTTGATGATCGGCAAAACCTTCATCATCCCAAGCCCACTCGCTGTAAACTTCTTCTTCATCCCAAGCTAAGACCTCATTAGAAACCATTTTACTCACAGGCTTTTTAGACCAAAACTTGCAGCTCCAATAACGAGGAGTAGTCTTATCTTTTGCTGTATCGCATTTATGTCTAGCTCTGAAGCTACGGCGACGAGCTGGATCATCCCGCTTGATTTCCATGTTAGGATCACCAAACTTAACCATGATAACATTACCAGTCTTGGGGTTTTTTACATAAACGCCATACTTCTTTTTGCCACCTTTTAATCGGAAAGGCTTATTCAAAGTCTTTTTTTCTGCTTCTGTATACTCAAGATCTTCTGTTGAATCATCTTGTTCCCACTCATTGGCTCCAGCTTTGACTAAATCAAGATGAGCAATATCGAACTCAATATTAGCAAAATCAATAAAAGCTTCCCCCTCTTTCTCAAGATAATACTCTTCGGACCCTTTTGCTACATCTTGATCAGCAGCGCGATAAGATTTTTTAACTTTCCCTCCCCTGACCATTTTAAGGAATGTATTTACACGAGCCATTGCCCACTGGCCTCTAGTCTTGCCGGGGCGATGACTAGAAGAAAATGCTCCAGCGCCACGACGATAAATCTTCTTAAGCTGACCTAAAGTAACTTTTTTAGAATGTTTATCATTATGTTCTTTAACTTTATTCTTTAAAGCCTTGATGACTTTTTCTGAGAAGGTGATAGATCCGCCTTTTCCACCCGCAGAGCCACTTTTATTTTTGTCAGAACCTTTTTTTTGTTCAGAAGGTTTCGCTGGTGTTTGCGCTCCACTTTTGGGTCCACCACGTTTCGCGGCTTCACTTAATGCCAAAAGTTCTTTAATTTTCTTAGAAAAGTCCAACTCCATTGTATTTTTCTTTACACTTATTTTAAATATAAATGAAATTAACCTTCGCAAGATTTACATTCCATCAAGGATCTGGAAAGTTCCTGACTAGGGTTAGCGCTCCTTTGATAGTATAAACCTTTCACGCCATTCTCCCAAGCGTAAATCATAAGCTGATTGACCTCTTTCATGGGGGATTTAGGAGCCACCATAATATTTAAAGATTGACCTTGGTCTAAATACTTCTGTCTTTGAGCGGCTTGGATAACCACCTCTTTCTGAGATATCTCTTCAAAAGTTTTAAAAATATCTTTATCTTTATCAGACATGAAACTCAAATGTTGAACAGACCCTCCCGTCTTCAAGACACTAAGCCAAACATCATCGTTATCTTTCCCGTACCCAGCCAAACACTCTTTTAAGTAAGGGTTTTTGTAAGTGAACTTGCCTTTAGCTAAGTTTTTGACAAAATAATTAGAATTCAAAGGCTCAATAGAAGGGGATACTTGGCCCAAAATAAATGAACTGCTCGTCGTAGGAGCTATAGCCAAAGTTGTTGTATTTCTACGTCCATAGTCTTTAGCGTATAAAGGACCACCAAGAAGTTTAAATAATTCCTCCGTAGCTTTATCACTTTTCTTCCTGATTTCTTTGAAGATAGAGCTATTAGCTAGTTTGGCTTCCATACTCTCAAACGAGATCTTTTTACTTTGTAGGTAAGAGTGCCAACCAAGGACGCCCATCCCCAATGCCCTATGACGTTTAGCAAAGTTATGAGAAGCCTCCATAAAAGGAAGCTCTTCAGTCTTTTCAATATACTCTTGCATGACAGCATCCAAAAACATTGTCAAAGTTTCTATCGCATCAGTTTTGATGATCTCATCCCAACGGACAAGATTCAGAGAAGACAAACAGCAAACAAAAGACTCATCTTCTTTAGATGGTAAACTAATCTCATTGCAAAGATTGGAGGCGTATATCTCCATACCTTTATCTTTGTAGCAATCGGGAGCCTGATTATTAGCTGTATCTTTGAAGAATAGATATGGGTAGCCTGTCTCAAACCTTTTCTTGATTACAGAAGCCCAAACCTGACGCTTTTCTGGATCTCCACTAATCATAGATTTCATCCATTCATCTCCTACTGTCACCCCAAAAGACATTTCTTGTATAGAATTGCCTTCGCTTCTAATCCTCAAGAACTCTTTAACATCAGGATGATCAATTGGTAAATAAGCAGCAAAAGAACCTCGACGAACATTCCCTTGAGAAACTACAGCTGCCACTTTATCAAAAAGCTCCATAAAATGGACCGCTCCAGACGACTCTCCGCCAGAATTAATCTTTGCTCCCCGCGCCCTAAGATCACCAAAATAAGCAGAAGTTCCCGAACCATACTTGGTTTGCATTCCGACTTCACTTTGTTTAGATAAAATACCATCCATTCTATCAGGAACATAAACCCCGTTACAAGATATAGGCAATCCCCTCTTCCTTCCAAAATTCGACCACACTGGAGAAGCCAGAGAATAAAACCCCTGCTCCATATAAGAAACAAACTTATCAGAGAAACCTTCAATACCTAAATAACCTTGAGCGGTATTAGCTATATCCCTTATTCTTTCTTCTGGAGTCTCACCTTTTAAGTAGCCCCTCTCAAGAAAAATTCTTGAGTCCTCATTTAGCCAATAATATTCAGTCATTAAAACAATTCTTCTGCGTTGAATGTCTGTGAATTCTTTGAGTATTCAACAGGTCTAGAGTAAAAGAAATCTGTAGCATTATTGCCAAGCAGCTCCTCTTCAAACCAGATCGTATCTTTCAGCAGATTCTTGTCAACATCAAAAGCTTGTCTAAAGCCTATTTTATCTAAAGAGTCATTGATCCTATTCTTGATAAACTCTTTAAGGACGACAGCATTTAATCCTTTCTGCCGAATACCGTTGATCATCCAATCAACAATCTTACTCTCTGCTTCAAAAGCTTGACCAGCTTCATGCAGGATTCTTTCCTCTAACTCATCATCAAAAAATTCAGGATGCTCTTCACGGATAGTGTTAATGATTTTCATTCCGACCAGAGCGTGAACATTCTCTTCATTGCGTGTATATTTCACTTGTTGATCAGTATCTTTCAGAACGTTTCTATTTCGAGCAAACCAGTTTATGACGTAAAACTGAGAAAACAGAGATACGTTCTCTACAAAAAGGGTGAACAGTATTAAAGCATAAACATATTGCTTCTTGTTATTCTTGTAAAACTTGTGAGTGTATTTACGGAGGTAATCAACCCGACCTTGGATAAAGTCTAATTTAAGGTTCTCTTCGAAAACCTCTTCTAAACCCAGAACCTCAAGAAGCCTTTCATAAGCGTTATTGTGAATAACTTCTACATTAGCCATAACGAATCCAAGATCGCTCAAAGATGGATGAGGCAAGTTATCTCCCAACTTGCTCCAGAACTTCTTAACAGCCACTTCGATTTGCCCAATAGCTGAAAGAGTGCGAACAATAATCTCACGTTCTTGATCATCAAGGTTAACATTAAAGTCTTGTATATCCGACGAAAAACTGAATTCCTTATCGGTCCAAAAGCCATTGTGCATTGCTTCGATGAAATCTCCTGCCCAAGAATAATGGTCAGGCTTACGTGATACTTGTTCTTCAAAAATCATAACAGAGAGAGTTACACTTATACTCATAATTCCTCCAACCTCAAGCGGAAATTTATTAAATTTTTTTTCTTGACATAGCTACTATTCCTCATATAATACCGTTAGACGAGAGAGAAACCCGAGGTTTCGTTCTGTTTATAGAAAAGCCTCTGAAACAGAAATCGAAATCATGTTTGGTTACGTTTCTATTAATCATTATTAATAATTATTAATCAATATTAGTAATATCCGTTGTTTTAACTTAAAATCAGAAATGTGCAAACGGATCAAGAACTAATAAACAAGGTAAAAGAAGATCAAGACGATCAAAGTCTTATCGAAATAATCAACAGACATTCGGGGGTCTACCATAGCATGGTGGACAAGTTTTTATCTGGAGACTCAAATAATGCAGAAAGGAATACCCTATTGCAGGACAAGGAATTCACCATTTACAACTCTGTAATGAAGTACGACTCTTCGAGAGGTGCTAAATTTCCGACATACCTCGCTAATGAAGCAAAGTGGAAATGTTTAAATACCTTGACGAAAAAGAAAAAGTTTAGAGAATGTCCTATAGACGAGGTGACAAAAGAACCTCACGAGGATGATTATTTAGAAGTTAATCAAAAATCTGAGGTTTTTTCTCTATTTATCAATTTTGTAGAACAAGAAAAAGACCCCAGAATGAAAAAAATTATTGACATTAGATACAATAGTTGCTCTAATAAGGTCACTCCTTGGAGAAAGGTAGCTAATTCACTAGGAATGAGCATTCAAGGGGTGATAAACATACACAACCGTTGTTTATCAAAGTTCAAAAAACAGTCAGAAGATTATGTATAACAATATTACATCAGTAGGGTATCTTGTAAAAGATCCAGAAACACGCCAATTATCCGGCGGGAAGTCAGTAACCAAACTTCGCGTTGGTATTTCACCAAGTAATGCTAAAACAAAATGCTTCATTGATCTTGAGGTGTGGGATAAGCTTTCCGAAATCGCCTCTAAATACCTTACTAAAGGTCGAGAGTTTGTTTTCTCAGGAGAACTAGCGATGGATACTTGGACAAACAAAGAAACAGGGAAACCTCAATCAAAATATTTCATCAGAGGAAACAGCATTCAGTTCTTGAATAGCGGCAAGAAAGAAGATTCTAGTAATACTTCTAACTCCACTTCTGCTGTTCCTGTAGCTGCAGGTGCAGGTGGAGATGATGAGCCTCCCTTTTAATGAAGATCTTAGTTGATGCCCCCATCAACTCTCTAAGCCTCGGTAATGTTTCTTATAACATTATCCGAGAGCTTTTTGAGAAAGGTCATGATGTAGGGATTTGGCCAACAGGTAAAGTTGATTTATCAGCTTACGATGTGCCTGAAGAGCTGAAGGACAAGATTCTTAAATCTATTGATAATAGGTACTCATTCCTAAAACCTGAGATACCAGTATTAAAAATATGGCATCTTAACGGGTCAGAGAATAGAAAAAACGAGAAACAATATCTTTTTTCTTTTTATGAGTGTAATAAACCTACGGACCAAGAAATAAAACTCTGTGAAGCTCAAACCGAAACGTTCTTCAGTTCTAAACACGCTTCTGATCTTTTCAGCAGTAGCTTCTGCCCTTTGGGTTTCGACAAAGACTTCTACGAAACAAAAAAAGAGTACCTAAGTGGAATTACCCATTTTGGTTTAATGGGCAAGTTTGAACATAGAAAGCATACAGGTAAGATAATCAGGACTTGGTTAAAAACCTACGGTAACAATCCAAAATACCAACTTTCATGTTTGATTAATAATCCTTTTTATAAACCTGAAGATATGCAGAAAACCATTGATGCTATCTTACAAGGGGAAAGGTATACAAATGTTAATTTCCTTCCTCATTTAGAAAAAAACGAAGAAGTTAATGATTTTTTAAATGCAATTGATATCGACCTTACAGGATTGTCTGGAGCAGAAGGCTGGAACCTACCTGCTTTTAACGCAACTTGCCTTGGCAAATGGAGCATTGTTCTTAATGCCACATCTCATAAAGATTGGGCTAACGAGAATAATTGTATCATGGTGGAACCTTCAGGAGAAGTAGACTGTTACGACGATGTCTTTTTCAAACAGGGATCACTCTTTAATCAAGGAACGTTTTATGACTGGGAAGAAGAAGATGTTGTCGAAGCTATGAAACAAGCTGAAAGTAAGGTGGGACAAATTAACACAGAAGGACAAAAGTTGGCAGACAGGTTGACTTACTCTAACACTGTAGACGTTATTTTATACCGTATTTTCAAGGATTTTGACGTGGCATAAATCATGATAATAGTATCGTATGATTAATACATTATTTGATAACTTATTCGAAGACTATTCAGTTCAGCCTTATAACACCATTAAAGACAAAGGTGATTATTATGAGCTAAGAGTCGAACTGCCGGGGGTTTCTAAAGAAGAGGTCTCAGTTGAAGTAACAGACGATCTCTTGAATATTGAAACAAAGTCTAAAGAGTTAAAGAAAAAATTCTCTGTTAAATTAATGAAAAAAGTTTATACAGAAAATATTACTTGTCGTATGGAAAATGGTTTATTGCAGCTAGAGCTTCCAAAAAAAGGAGCTTTAAAGCCTTCTAAGATAAAGGTGAATTAACTAAACGGGGGTGGAAACGCCCCCGTTTTTATTTATAATCAAATATGCCTTTGTATACCTACCGTCATCCAGATACAGGAGAAGAGAAAGATATTCTTCAATCAATGAATGATGAACATATCCATATCGATGAGTTTGGTCTTGAATGGAAAAGGGTTTTTAGTGTGCCTCACGCCTCTATCGATTCAAACATCGATCCTTTCAGTCAAAGACAATTCGCTGATAGTACAGGAGGAAAGAAAGGCACTTTTGGAGATATGTTTGACTACTCCAAAGAGATGAGTGAGAGGCGAGCTGAAAAAGCAGGAGGAGTTGATCCAGTCAAAAAGAAATACTTTGAGGATTACTCCAAAAAAACAGGAGGGAAGAAACACACGGCGCAAAGCAAAACTTACGAGAGTAAGAATGTTAAGGTCGATTATGATTAGAGACCAAATCTACCTTTGGTAGCATTATAGTTTTGGATAACCTCCTTAGAGGTCAAACCTCTATTATAGACTAATACAGACGCTATAGCCCCATCCCACTTCTGGCTACCGACAAACCATCCATTGTATCCGATTCCAAAATTATTACTCTGACCCCTTTGTGGATTAGTTCCTTTCTGGTTAGAAAGAGATTTACTGACTCCATTCACCCATAAGGCATTGTTAGTATAGTCAGCGAAGTCAAATTCTGCGGCGATTTGAAAAAAACCTTGATTTTTTATCCCACCCTCTGCGCTACTATACCCATCCTCTGCGCTACTATACCCCCAGCTATCGCTATTCCAATGATTAAAACCAAATGGGCCATTGTTATTTCCACCCCAAATGTAAATATCTTGAGTGTTAATAGCTTCAGAGCCAAATCCAAATAGTGCCATATTAGAATTTACGTTGTTCATAGAAAACCAACATACAACAGTTTTCACAGAATTCGTCCCGACATTTCCCACGCTTACATAGTCATTAGTGCCGTCGAACTGAATAGTATTGTTAGAAAAAGTCGTATTCACTAAAGATCCATTGTTGTTATTACCGCTCCTATCAACCCATGAAGTTCCACTACCAGAATAAGATAGTTTATCTGAAGCGTCTAAGTTTAGAACTAGACCATTAGTAACAATGTTTTTGCTGTTTTTTATTTTTAAACCCATTTTATTGATTTTTTATTTCTAAGCTAAAACTCAAAGAGTAATTCATTTGGTCATTAACATTCATTGAGTAAGACGAGTTTTCTAATCTTAAATCCTCAAATGAAAAAGTGTTCTGATATTCTTCATTGGTATCTACAACTTGGATATCAAAATCATAAGTTGATTCATTAGTTATTAAATTTTCAATCTCTCCTGTAGCAAAACCAGAAACCAGAAACTCTAAATTGACATCAGATTGTATAGGGTATTGAACTTTACGATTATAAGGGTAATCACTGCCTAACCCAAACTGATCTACTCTATTGATTGGGATATTAAACGAAAATGATTGTAAATGAGCGTCCCCACTAATAGGAGCGCCACCAATCTGTAGATTTTGTAATGTTACATTAACGTCTGTGGGGCTGCAAAGCGGTGGAGTGAATCTATTTACATTGCTATAATAATCTAAACCAGAGACTCCAGCGTCTTCCAAAGAAACTGTGCCTACATTATTATTATTACCTAACTGTAAATTTATAGCAGGATTTTCTACTTCGCTAGAAGTAAGGTTTTGAATGGTTGTGTTAGAACATTTATAAGATGTTGAGACGATAGGTACAGATCCTATCGAGAACCCTAGAGAGTAATTCGTCAGAAAAGCGTTGCCGATAGAAATAACTTCTGAACTTGTGGTCAAATTAGCTAATTCCGAAGCGGCATTATTTATAATGTCGGCTCCTTGATTTTCATGATTCACAATATAAAAATTTTGATCCTCATTAGTATATCCCTCAAAAAACCCTGTACCTTGATAAGAAGGGTTAGCGCCCACTAAACCTAATAAATTTTCGTTTAGCATTGCTGGAGTATAATAATAACTGATAGACAAATCAACATCTGGCATTCTAGTAATATTATTAATAGATAAATCTTGAGAACTTAGCTGTTTTGATTTTTGTCGTTGTTGAGAAAAACCAACCGACACACTTTGGACAGTACTCATATAAGCGCCACTCATATTAGAACCATCTCTATTAGCGGTGGTAAACGCTGGTCTTTGCCCAGCAATCACAATTGAATTATTGCTCTTTAAAATATCTCTAGCCATATTAAGTTCCTGTTGGTATTACACCTAAAACATCTTCAACTAAAGTCAAAGATAGATCATTTGAGTTTTTATATTTCCAAGTATGATCCCATTCTGGGCAGTACATAACTTTGGGTCTATTATATACAGATGGTATCTGATGTCTGAATCTTCTATAACCCGCTTTATTCTCTAAAAAGTGTAACATGCATTTTAATTGCTTATCACTGATGTTGTTAAATTCATAAGAAACGGGGAATGATGCATTATTATCTTTTGTTTTTATTCTTTTTACAAAAGAGTTTTTGAATTCAATCTTTTCGTTTTTTAATTGGACCTCATTTTGTAAGCCTATATCAGGCTTGAAGAAGAATTCTTGAGACCAAGCTGAAGAAGCTCCCGTGGGGGAATTCGCGGCGGAAGAAGTATGATCTCCTATGCAATAGTAGAAGTTGTTCAGTTTGTTTGTGTTGACTCCTGTATATACAACATCATACTTTTCATAAGCATTTGAATAGGCAAAACTCTCAAAAGATAAATTAGTAAAATTCATCCCAGACCAATTAAATAGATTAGGAGACTGATCTACTATATATTTTACGGCGACTTCATAATGTTGATTATTAATATGATTAATTGCGTAGCTGTCAGAAATACCAGATAATGATTTATATACGCCGCTGTTATCTATATTGAATTCAAAAAGAGTATCTCCATTTTTGCTTTCTATAAATGCCGCTATTTTTCTAGCATTGGTTTCATTAACATCATATCTAACTTGATATTCAGCTTCTAAATTATTTAGAGAAGATGGGATTATGTTTGTTTGAAAATCATCTACTTCGTAAGTAAACGATTTTGATCTGAACGAAACTTTTGACCCATATACAGGGGTTAAACTAAGACCTGAGTAATCAGTTTCTACTGTTACTCCAGAAATATTAGAATCTCTATTATAAAACAAATCAGAAGCCATGACCAATATAATTTAAATTTAAAACTAACGCTCCATCGGCTGAAGCAGATAAAGACTCACTAACTAAGGAAGCGTTAGGAATACTTAATGATTGAATATTAGCCCCTCCCCGACCATCTATATCAAAACTAATAGTTTTATTTTCCCTGTTAGTTAAGAAATTAAAAGCTGATTCAGGTAAAGCTTGATCGACCTCTATTTGAACTTGAGCTGAATATTCTAACGGCGGAATTAATTCTACAGCAACCGCAGATTCTTGACCAATACTATACTGAGGTTTTCTTTCCGCTTTAATCGAGTAATCAAAGCCAATCACACGGTTCGTGGATGAGTTGTCACAACTTATACTTATAGAACCTTGAGACGGGATATCTATAGAGCTTATACTTTCGGCAGCCGAGGTCTCACTGGGTTGACTGACTAATTCATCAATAATCATGAAATCAGCATTAACTTTAGGTACAGAGCCAACAGCGCAATTCACAGAATAGTTATTTAAGTAACCACTATCGAACTCATATTGCTGACTGTTGTAAGTCACAGATCCCGAAGTGCTTGACGCTCCTGTCAGAGCTAAAACAGGATCATCATAAATAAGATATCTAGATACAGATAAGGTCTGTTGTGTAGCTGCACCAACAGTAGTTAATCCGTTTTTGGACCCTAGTATCTTAGATGTCGTCGCATTATTGGAATATGAAATACTAGCGGAATCAACACCGGATAGGTGTTTCCCCGCGACACGGACCTCCACTTCTTCATTTAGTCTTGAATCAAACATTATCTCCTAAGTTGTCCTCCCAATCTTTTCTCATCAGCAATGACCTGCTTAACAGCAGATTTGATTTTCTCGGATAGGTTTCTTTGCTCCTCAGAGGCTCCCTGACCACCGACACTACTTTCGGACCCGTTAGATCCATTTATAGTGATACTGATGTTACCCGCCGTCTGAGAGTCTTCTGTGGCCCTTATAAGCTCATCTAGTTTAAGAACTAAATCTGAATTGTCGCTAACTCCAGTTCCAGAGTTAAGAGCTTGTAAATTCGCTGCTCCAATATTTTGGGTAGCAGCAGCGTTCATAACAAACTCTCCGCCAGAAAGCATTGCGGGAACTGTATCGACTCCACCAGCAGCAGGAATTAATCCTCCTGTAGCTCGTTTAGGGATCATAGGATAACTTCCAGTTAAGTCCCCATCTTCATCAAACAGATCACCAAGATTATGTTTAATGCCATCAATAGTCATTATTGCGTCAGATGAAGGACGCGCCAGAGGCATAGGACGCACCAGAGGCATTGTGGCAGCGGATTTAGAACGTGTGGCAGCTGATTTTGTAATTACATTCAAATTAGCCCCTTCTATTTCAGATAAATCGACTTTAGAGCTTAACAGATTGGTAAATGCCCCACTTTCCGTGGCGGCAGCTCCAAACGCTCCTCCTGAAGAAGGCGCTCCAGTAGTCACCATCCCAGCGTAATTACCAACTGAAGACCCTATAAGTTTAGACATTCCGCTCCCTAACCCTATCTCTGGCCCTAATTTGGTAGCCCCATAACCAACAAGAGTACTGATGGCTGCTGAAGCCAGCATACTACCTAAACTAACTTTTTGGTCTGAAGCTTGTTGTCGTGCGGCTATTTCTTGACCTGCCAACTGGAAAGCTTGCAGCTTCGCGGATTGCACTTTTTGGAAAGCGGGATTATTTCTGCGGCCAAACCCTGTCATCCTTGCGCTTTCAGATCCCAAGAATGCTCCGTAACCTCTTAGATCATCTCTACCCATAGCGAGAGGCGTTTGCGTAGCAAAAGACATTAAGTTCGCCCCTCCTCTTATAGCCCCCGCTCCATTTAATCCCGGAGTCATAAACATACCTTCTTTATCTCTGACTTGACCTCCGCTAGCAAACCCTTGAATAGATCCAGAGTTTAACGCTGACATGAAACCGGTTCCGTATTTACTCACCGACTTTTTATTCATGACGTATTCTCCACCCATTAACATGGCTGGCACATCATCTCTACTACCAGAACCACCATTAACTTTACCCCCTTCAGAGAAACCAAGGAACCCTAAAATTCCACCTTTAGTACTTTCGTTCGCCGCTTGATCCATAAACTTTTGAACAAAGTTCTGAGTCATAGATTGTAAAAACGTATTAGCAGCGTTTAAAAGAGCGTTTTCTAAATCTTCAGCGCCTTTTATACCTTCCGCGAAAGCAGAGACTATCCCGTCTCTAAATGTCAAAGAGGTTGAAGCCATCTTGTTTAGGAATTCATCATTGATAACTTTAGGATCTTTTTTCATATCGTCTAAACGATCTTGGTAAGTTCTGGCCATCATCCCTTGCTGAATAGCTTGTTCAGGAGTTAAAGATTCATTTGAGTTTTTTATAAATTTAGCATCTCTAGCTCTTCTAGCGGCTAGTCTACCCAAACCCATCCTACCTAAATTTTCAGATTCAAAATTAGCGTCAGTAACAGCTTGATTCCTTTGAGCTGTAATAGCATTAATTCTATTTTTTAAAAGTTCACTTTCATTTTTTATAAGTCTAGCCCTCTCATCTAGATTTGCTTTTTCTCTCTTTAGGGTTGCAATCTCCGCTTTCTTAATTTGCAATGTGTCCGGGTCTTTGACGTTAACTAAAGAACCTTCCACAGCTTTTATTACTTTATCGAAGTCTTTTATTTGAGATAGACTCGCGTCCACTTCGGCGAACAAAGCAGCGGTTTCATCATCTAATTGAAATGATTGGGCCTTTTTAAGTAGTTCAGCTCTTGAGCTATCAATTGCGACCATATCGATCCCTGATTGAATACGGTTTTTTCTCTGCTCTGCATCAGCTCTTTGAATTGGATTTAGGTTACCACTTTCTAGTTGAGCATTAATACTTGCTATTCGTTTTTTAGCGTCCGTATTTTCTTTATCTATTTGACTGGTAACGCTAAAAGCTGCTGCTGTCGCCTCTTCTCTAGACTTAACTTGAAAAGCTTTTAAATTTTGTTGAGCTTCCAGATTTAAAACCCTTCTCCGCCCTAAAATTTTATTTCTTTCTTCCTCTTCCTTATTGAGGTCATTCAAACCCTTGAACTCTTGTTTCAAAAGCTTTAGTCCATCACCTTTTAATTTTAAGTGATCACCTCCGAGTGCTAAAGTATTCTGAATTATTTCTATAAGTTTTTCATCAGTAAGTTTCCCTGATTCGGATAAATCAAGAAGCTCTTTCTCTTGAGCTATTAAAGCTTTTGTATCAACATCCATCCCATCCAGCTTATCTTTTTGGGCGGAAAATATATCTAATTTTTTGTTTAAAGTGTTTACACTTATCATTTGTAGAGTTTTTGCATTCTCTAAATTTAATATCTCTACCTCCCCTAAAACTCCAAGAGCTTTAGCTTTGCTTATTTGCATATCTAACTCATCAGTATTAGATCGTCTAACTTTGAAAATTTCTTTAGCTGTTTTTAATCTGGCTTTAGCGATTCTGACATCCAGTAATTGCCCAGAGTCTTTAAGTTTTTGATTCTTTTCTTGCTGTTCTTGATCTTTTTGTTTTGAACTCTTAAATCTATCTCTTATTATATCGCTGATGATCTGCATATTAGCTTCAGAAGCTTTATTTTGCTTGTCTCCTCCAGCAGTTGCAAAAGCTGCAGCTTTTGCTTCTGCTTCGCGGAAAAGCGCAAGTTCTGTAGTTTTAACAATTCTGGATTGATTCGACCCCTTATCAGTAACTACTTTTCCAGCTTCTATATTTCGTAAAGACTCAATAACGCCATTTATAATGTTTTTTATTTCCTCTGCACTTTTATTAGCAAGTTCTTTTTGATCTTTCGGATCTAATGATCCTAGGATAGAAGCGTTAATGAAACGCTGTTGAGTACTTTCATTTTTACGTAACTCATCAACAAAATTTTGGTCAGCGTTTTTTCCTCCCATCGCAGCGATTCTATCTAAATCCAAACCTTCAAAACCATCACCACTTCCATAATTAACAGTTCGTCCTCCAGCTTTAGTTGAAAAAAGTCCTCCTATACGATTATATAAGTTTTTTTCGCTATTGCTCAGCTCTCGATTTTCTATAGCTCCTCCAGAGAATTGCTTTACTGTGGAGTTCATTTTTTCAGAAAAAGCTTCTTGTGGGGTTAATTTCATAGCCTCCTCAATAGTTTTCCCTGATTCTCTAGCTGATCTAGCTGCGTTTATATAATCTATAACGCCCGTATTATTCCCTGACCCAGTCAATAAATTAGCTTCTGCCTTATCAGCTAGTTTTCCTAAAGCTGAAGCCGCTTTTTCAGCTGGTGTTTTAACTAGACCTAAGAACTTACCTACTGATCCTATAATATCAACCCCGAAACTTTTTAACAAAGGATTTAAAAGAGTGAATGCTGTAATAGCCGTACCTATAACAGGCAAAAACCTCATAAATCCTCCAGCTATTTTACCGATAGTTGGAGCTAATTTAGCCAAACCACTCGATAATGGCCCTAATTTAGAAACGCCTTTGGATAACATGTTTCCTTTTCCAGCGGCAAAACCACCAACACTCGCCGTTACACTTGTAGCTCTAGTGGCTGCTGCAGCTTTAGATCCCAGCCCCCCCAAAGGCATATTAAAAGCTTGCATAGTCATGAAAACCATTATAGCATTCATCGCACTTCGAGATAGATCTGACAAGGTCTTTTCTAATCCTGTTGAATCTTTAGACGCTTCTTTTACGCTAGATCCGAATAAACTTAAACCCATTTGCACAGCAAAAAACTTAGCTGTAAGACCATCCGTAGATCTTGCATTTTTATTATTCGCATCTGTAGCTTTTTTAGCTGAATCCGCAAACGCTTTAAAGTTTGTCTGTTGTATACCCGCTCCACTGACAAAATTAGGTACAAATCCTCTAGCCGCAGGGATAGCCCCAGTAGGCTCATCACGGGTATTCGTTACAGCGAGACCCATTGGATTTTGCGAATTACGGAGCTTACCGCTTTGATTAATTCTAATTTGACTAACAGGCAAACCAGCAGCCTTCTCTCTGCCGACAGCTTCTTCTAAAGCCCCACCCGCGAAGTTAGGTATGTATCCTGTCGCAGCCTTTTTAACGATAAGGTTTGGATCAAAACTTGGGTTTGTCTTCCTTATTTGTCTAATGAGGAATGCTCTCTGGTTTTTACTATTAAAAGCTTTTGATATAACTGTCCTAACCGCTTCTGCTGAAGCAGTCCTCTTACCATCAGCCATTAGAAGTCCATCATTGAAACCAAAAGTTTTCTTAAAAGCTTGGTTAGGTTTACCTTCGCCTTCTTCAAAATCAAAAGGTCTCTGATCATCCTTTTCATTTTTAAATGCCCTAATACCTTTAGCTTTATTAGTTATGAGCCTAATAGCGGATTCAAAAATACCACCTTCAACTGACGAACTAAAAAGGTCTACCCCTCCACCTCCACGTTGGACTTCTTTTACCGCTTTCTTTAAGTCTTGTGCATCATTTTTCTGGAAAGGTGAACCAATTAAATTTGAACCTAATTGAGCTACAGGATTTGCGAAAAGTTTAGCTAACTTATTCTTGAATTGATTTTTTTTCTTTTTTAAATCTTGTTTGACATTGTGTATTGACCCGATCTGTATTCCTTGAAATTTTATATTTTTAATCCCCTGAGACGCTGCCGCTTTCGCCAAAGGAGAATTCAATTGTGATGGATTAGTACTGGAATTGTCTGTTTTCTTAGCTGGGAAGACCGAAGCCACTCCATACCTACTAGCTGGTACACTCACAATAGATGTATTTGCACCTGCTTGAGGTTTTCTTGTCCTACGATTCCTAGCTTTACTTAGCACTTGATTAGCTTGAACAGCCGTCAAAGAACCAAAACTTTTTTGGAACTGACCTTTAGCGTTTGTATTTTGTAAGATTCTAATATCATCCCTTAAATTCCCTGTCGCTGACAAGTTACTGATTTTTGCAAAATTAGGAATATAACCTGAAGCAGCTCTAACTCTTTTAGCATTTGCAGGAAGACCCATTGAAGAAGCCATGTTTTGATTAAATATAGCATCTCCACCGTTAGCATAATTAGGAACAATATATTCGCTGCTATTAGCTACCATAGTTCCCCTCTTGCCCCCACCAAAAGCAAAATTAGGGATAACTACAGGTTTGGCAGAAGCAGGTGCGCCACCCACTCCACGAGATATATCAGACTTCTCTGCCCCAACAGGTAAAAAGCCATCAGCAGCTTTTTTTCCTCCAAATGGTTTCTTCGAAGTCATAAACGAAGGCACGCTCGTCATAACTCTGGGAGCGATAGTCGCGGCGATACCTTGCATCTTAGTCATCACAGCTAATTGCTCATTAAGAGCTGTGGTAAAGAATTGAGTTTGTAAAACTTTTTTTTCCTCGGCAGAAATACTTAATCTTTCGATATCTAATATCTTTTGTCTTATAGTCTTATCATTGATTAAAGAAGAAGCTATTTGACCTTGCAATTTAGCTTGCCTTTCTGCAGCTTTATTAAGGCCAAAAAATACACTTAAAGATTTAGCTCCAAATTTTCCAAAATCTATTAGCAGCTTTCCAACTACAGCTAAAGCTAAAGCTAATCCGGGGCCAGAAATTATATTAGAAATACCTTTTATTAATCCTTTTGCTAGGTCTGACCCAAGACCTTCACCATCTAAAACGCCTTGTATATTACTTACAATACTATTGAAGAACCCTATAATACTCCTTAAATTATCTGTAACCCCAATTTCACCTAGAGTGTTAGCTAACTCTTTAAGATTCAACGTCGCGGTATTTATAGCTGAAGATAAAGTCTTATTAAGAGCTTCGTTCCTCATGTAAGCTTCATTAGTCGCGCTGAAAGATGTACTCGCTACCTCATTACTTCTAGAGATCTTTTGATTGTAATCTTCAAGTAAAGCTAAGAACGGAGCGATTTGAAATTTACCAACAAGATTATCAGCTAAATTCACTCTAGACGCTTGATCCAGTTTTGCAAATGCAGGAGCTAAATTTTCTATGACTTTATTCGATGATAAAACCCTACCTTCTAAATCCGTAACTTGAACCCCCAAATCTCTTAAAGATCTTAATTTTTCAATATCTTGAATTCTAACGAAAATCGTTTTTAAGGAGTTGCCGATAACAGCTCCACCCCTTGCGGTTTTTTCTTGTAAGGCAGATATAATACCAACTAATTCGTCGAATTGCACACCTGTAGAAACGGCTACCGCTCCAGAACGCTTAATACCTTCGATTAGGTCTCTATCCGATACAGCAGCGCTTGCGGCTGCAGCAGAGATTTTGTTAAGCACTTCAGCACTAGTTAATCCTGCGCTTTTAAAAGAGTTTATCGCGGCTGTTAATCCAGATACAGAATCAGCAGCGTTCATTCCAGAAATACGAGATAAAATTAGAGCATCATTTAATCTTTTGGTAACCTGTTCAGCTTTAAGACCTTGGCGAGATAACTCCAGAGCGGCTTCGGCAACATTAGCGAATGATTGTTCTGTATTTCGCGCTATATCAAATATATTATTTTTAAATGAGTTTAATTGAGATTCACTCTGTTTAAGTATAGAATTTATATTAGCTAAGCTCTTCTCGACTTCGATAGTCGTAGTCACCAACTCTTTCATCCCTCTCGTCACGGCAGCTATAGTGCCTACAGAAGCGCCAAAAGCTAACACACGAGCGTTAGCAGCTGCCATCGATTTAGTGAAATCGTCTGCCTTACCAGTGAGCCTACCCAAAGGTTGAGATAGAGATTCAATACTCTTAGCTCCCGGCCCCATATTAATCTTGAGACTTTTCCCAGCTTTCTGGGCAGCTTGTTGAATACTTTTTTCTAAACCTGTTTGTACGACTGGGACTTTAATTGGCATGATCTTACTCCTTTATGAGTATATACACTAATATTACACATCATGACCTGCTAATCTCATCATTTGTTTCATATCTAGTTTGCCACCAGCTTCTTTAGTAGCTTCTGATAACGATGTAGAATTAGAATCTTGAGCAACCATTTTCATATCTTCTTTTGTGGCTCCAAATACAGCCGAAGCGTCTGCATCTTCTTTAATCCCGCCGTTATTTGAGTCTTTATTCCTTTGATTCTCTGAGAAAGCCATCAACTTATCTGGATCTTCTTTTATATTATCAGGAACATCATCAGTATATTGGAAAATGCTATGGAAGACCCTGCCATACATTACTGTTTTCATTTGATACACAGATAAATCTATTATAGCTTTACCATAAAAATCTCTAGGGTTTTCACAATTAGCCAGATACATACTAAAAAACGGTTTTAAAACCGCATATTTAATATTCTCTTCTGACATTTTATCTGTCACAGCCCCCAGTCTGATATTCAATTCTGCTATTTCATCAGATTCTAATTCCCCAAACTCATCTTCAGTATGTAGGTTTTCTTCAAATTCAAGATCCTTAAAGAAACAAAACCTTAACATTTCATCCGCAGATCGTCGATTAGCGTAGGCTTCAGCAGTTAAACCTACAACTTCAGCTTTTTGATTCTTTAATTTGTATAACTCTAGCAGCTTTTCATTAATGGTTTTCTGCAGAGCTTCTCTTTTAGAGGGCAGGAATAAAGATTTTTTTGTCTTTTGTAAATTGTTAGTCTCATTTTCCAATGAAACAATTTTGATATCATCGGATTCTTCCCATAAACCCTCATCCTTCACATAAGCAGACCTCTCTTCTTCACAATCTATTCCTTTAGAAATAGCTAGGTCTTTGTAGCGTTCATAGTACGCATTGAGATACTTCTGATCTCTTAAGTTTATGTGTTTAACGAATACGTCCCGACCTTTGAAGGTCGAGACGCTGTATCCGTCAAAAACTTCTCCTATTAGAGAAATATAGAACTCGTCACTATAGCTCACCTTTTTCTACCTGTTCCATCAACTCTTCAAACTCTTTTTGAGATGAAGCTTGGTTGTAGAACCAGAAAGCTAATGTGGTTGAGACTTGTTTGATTATCTTTTGATAAACCTCAGAGTTTTCCTCCTCTTTATCATAATAATCCTCAAGTTTCGCTTCGTAATCTAAACCTTCAAAATAAGAAACAGGATCTTCATCCTCCTCCTTTTGGATATAAGTTAGATTCAAAGCGTACCAGAGAAGCAGTTTGTTTTGCGCTCTTACGTCTGCAGTGTGTTCAAATAGACCTTGTAGATTCGTTTCTACCTCAACTAACTGTCTTTTTACTTCAGCGATTCTTTCTTTGACTTCTTCTAGTCTATCTTTCTGATCTTTTGTTAGTTTAGTAGCCGAATCAAGTCTGACATATTCATTTTGATATTCTAAGATCTGCTTGTAGAGCTTTCCATATTCCTTTTGCCCTTCCTCAGTAAAAGCTCCTCCTGTATCATCATACTTCTTAGCGAGCATAGCTTTTGTTAGAATGCCTTGTTTGACACACTTACTCATTTCGATTGTGTATTGAAGCTCGCCATCTTCAAGTTCGCGACGAGAAGGTTTCTTAATTTTTACTTCGATTGGGGTTTTTTCCTTAACCTTCTTTTTTACGATAGTAGTCTCACCTGTTTTTTTGTTCTTGCGGGAAGTCTCTTTTTCCACTTCACGAACCTCATCTACAGTGAACTGATATAATAATTTTAAATCCATATGCCTACTTAAATATAAATTCAACTCTGTAATTTTCTATTTCATTCTTGACATTTCTTAAACTTTCATTGCCAAAATCTAAAATCCTCTTTCTGATCCAAGATACTTTATCTGGGGTAAAATGATCTGCAGCCTTTATAACTGGGTGGTATTCCTTAGGTATACCCTCGTAGAGCTTGGCGTAATGAAAATCATGGTCTTTTTTCATGTCTTCCACCATGATTAGCATCATTTTGAATAGCGAGGAGACCTCATCACCAGACTTTTGATTTAAATTTTTTTTAGCATTCATCCTTTATCCAAGTTATTATAAAAAAAAAAGTGTAAATATCTACATGGCTGGCTTTTTATCTACAAACATGGAATCGAGTATCAACTCAATGTACGATACCCTTCATGAAACTTTTGCTCAAACTATAACTGTTTTCAAGAATTCTAAGAGGACGGTGGTTTCCACGAACTCAAAGTATAATAATATTTATGGTAGAACCAATACAGGTTCAAAATCAAGCGTAGAATATACCACAGAATCCCAGTCTTTCGCGGCCAGAATCTATTATATTGATATGGATGAAGAGTATCTTGATAACGGAGCTAACCAGCAAGGGACTCAGAATAAAATCGTCCTGCCTGATGGTTCGGTTAAAATGATTGTTAAAGCTGATGCTTATAATTATATCAAAGAGGCTAGAAGGATAGAATTGGATGGGATTAGATTCGCGATTAAAAGCGATGGATCTCCTTCAGGTCTGACCACTAACATTTTTTACACTTTCTTACTTACACCAATAGATGAGTAATGGCTATTCTACCTAGAGATGTTCAGCTTGCTTTAGAAAAACAAGCCCCAAAACAATTAAGAAGACCTTTCGAGAAACAATTCAAAAAAGATTTCTTAAGGATTAAAGACCAAATGATTAAAGAGTTTCTATCTCACCCAGTGACTATAGAATTATCTATGGGGCCGTCAGGGAGCAATATCAGCAATACTTTGGGTGGTATTTCTAACCTTTTCTCATTTATAGGGTTCGACTCTTCAGATGATCCGATTACACCTATTTTAGATATTTTGCAGAATTTAGATTATAATTATGTAGGAGAGGTTAAAATTGGGGTAAACTATTATATAAACATACCCGAAGCTGCAGACATTTTTAAAATGACTCCAATGCCTTGGGCTACAGGAAGAAGTTGGGCGCAAGGAATAGAAACGGGTATATCAGGGCTTGGCTACTTACTTAGGAAGAATGATGGACGATCTGGAAAAGCTATCCAATCCAGAAACAAAGTAAGATCGGGCAAGTTCCAAAATACCAGTTATATTTCTGCACTAATTAAAAAATACAAAAAAGAATTCAATAATATAAAATGAAAGAACAATTCATACATACATTGACCAATTCATTCATGCTTTGGTTTGATAACTTTTTGTTAAAAAAGGGGGACGCTTACTCCAACCAAACTGGACAGTTTTACCATACCCCAGATGATTTCCTTCAGGATTCTTACGTCCCTTTCTCTAGCCCATACAAACAATTCGTAAGCGACTCTTCGATTGCTGGAGCTACGCTACCCACAGGGATAGCTGGCAATTCTCATTATGTTGATTATGATAATGGGCGCATAGTGGAAACAGGAAGCAATTATACATCAAGCTCAACAATTACAGGAACGTTCGCGGTAAAAGATTTCAATATCTATTTCACTAACGAAACTGAAGACGACCTTATCGTAGAGAAGAAATTTGAGTTAAATTCTAGAATCCCAACATATAACGATTCTGGTATAGACCCTTATGATCAAGTAGTTCCAGCTGTTTTCTTGTCTACAGCTACAATGCAAAATAACCCTTTAGCTTTTGGCGGCGAAGAGCAAACTACCGTTCGCGCTAATGCTGTAGCCCTTTCAGATGACCCTTACAAATTAGATGGTATCTTATCTATATTTGGGGACTCACACAATGAAGTTTTTTATCCCATTCCTATGAGTGGGCATCCTATGGATGAATACGGCGATTTAAAGAATGGTTCGTATTCGTATTCAACGCTATCAAATGAGTATAGCAACAATAAACCTTTTTTAGTAGATAATGTGACTACTTCAAAATTGACAGATAAAGCAAGAAAGTCTTTAGCCAATGATCTCTATGTCGGATTTATAGATTTCGACATCAAGATCCATAGGTTCAGGTTTTCTTAATTTCACATTATTCAAAAATAAATGTAAACAATATAAAATCAACCTATTATGTCCAGAAACAGAGTAATTTATCAATCAGAAGCCCTTTACGTCAGTAAAGACGCTACTGCAACAGGATCAGGCGACCACAAACAGTTGGAGCGCGTTCAATCAGCTAACTATAGCTTTAATATTTCTAGGCAAGATGTCAACCAGTTTGGTATGCTTGGAAAAGTCGGAAGTATGGTGCTTGAAGCTCCTACTGTATCAGCAGATACATCGTATCTTGTAACAGACGGCTTTAACGAAAGAGCTTTAGGGTTTTTCGTTACGAAATCTACCGCATCGACGACTTCAGGATCTTTCATTTCAGGTCACATGAACGACGGTTCAGGTCAAAACCTTTTCATCACAACTGTTCCCGAAGGGGGTGACGCTACTGGTGTAACTGTTTCGGGAGCTACTAACGATGCTATCGGAATCGGAAACGCTTATCTTTCAGATTACAGCTTAGATCTTTCTGTGGGGTCTTTACCTACAGCTTCCGTTTCTTTCGAAGCGTCTAATATTAATAGTAATGCGGGTGATGATATAATTAACCCAGCAGTTAACCAATCTAACGGAACCGCTTTGACTAGTAAAGTGCTATTACCAAACGCCAGCAGTGGAGATACTTCAGAAATAGCTTTACGCCCCGGAGATATCACAGTTGATATTTCTGACGCTACAGGTCAGGTTCTTGTAGATATTGCTAGCCCAGATAACGATTCAGCTCATATACAAAGCGCATCTTTATCTATCCCCCTCTCTAGATCTTCTCTGGAGCGATTAGGGACAAAATACGCCTATGCTAGGGCTGTTGATTTCCCAATCCAAGCTACTTTATCAGTTAATGCTATTGTCAATGAAACTCAAGCAAACGCTTTAACTACTATTGTTGACGATGAAACTTCGAAGACTTTAAGATTAACTCTTAAAGCTGAAGATGGTGGTGACGCTATGATATACATCTTGAAGGGATGCCAAATCACTAGCGAATCCTTCTCTTCATCTATCGGCTCCAATAAGTCGGTAGACCTGACATTTGTGACTTCTATCGGAGGTCCAAACGATACAGCTAATGGAGTGTTCGTCAGTGGAGCTAATGTAAACGGAGAATTCTCCTAATAACCCTAACAAAACCTTAACAACTAAAAAGGGCGGTATCACTACCGCCCTTTTTTTTATGTATATCAAGTGTTAATTACTAACTTTCTCCAGTTAGGATAACAGCATCTATGCCTCCAACCTGCTGAGGTGAAGCTTCGTAAATATTGTACTTAGCTACTAATCCGTCTAGATTAGCCTTAGAATCGTTTGCAAGCCCCCTGTAGACCTTAGCCACCTCATTACGGTTAACGAACGTCACAGACGATTCTCCGTCCTTTAAAGATAATATCTTATCGTCGTTAGTGGCTGAAGTTATTCCCCTAAGCGCATTTCGTGTTTGCTTATTGTAATAATGATATAAATAAAGCTCTTTGTGAATAGATTGAGCTTCAGTGTCAAGAGCCGCCCCAGTACCACTGAAATCTTGATAAATTAAATTATTTAATTCTCCCAAATTATTCTCAAGCCAAGCCTGAATAGAACCTGAAGTAGCAATACCTGTATCGCTATCAAATTCGTCCGTAAAGATGTCGGAGGCTAAATCACTAATTACACTCATGCTTTATATTACACTATTTATTTTTCTTTTCGCCCCACTTCTTTTTTTCTTTTTCGTCTTGAGAGATTTTACTGACAGCTTGGATCATATCTTTAATTTCTTCAGAGGCGTTAGAGAACATTGGGGTAGGGGCTGGAATTGGAGAGTTACGAGATTTATATTCGCGAAATGATTTCAAAATCATGTCTTTAACCACTGTAATCTTTTGGTTAGGGTTTAAACCTACTTTACCTGCCAAACCTCTAATCTCAGATCGATCACAAGAAGCTAGTTTAGCTTTTAGTTCTTCCGTGGTATCAGCGCCAAAATAATTATTCTCGCCATTGCCATATGATACGTTTTCAAAATTGTCCATACAGTATTATACACTTAATGCAGATAAATAAACAAAAAAAAGAGAGCCGCCCCGAAGGGCGACTCTCAAATCAAGTTTTGCTATATTAAGCAGCGTCGATGATAGTAGCGGTTAATGCACGGTTATCAAGAACCATGCGGCCCTCTTCGATAGAGCCAAAGTAACCGATCTTCTGTTGGCGAATGCTATACTGATCGTCAGCGATCAGGTTGAATTCTCCACCAGAGTCTTCGTCAACTGCTACAGCGCGAATCAGAGACTCACGAGAGCGATCCAAACCAATAACAAGGTCATCAGTGGCAGTGTTGAAAGCAACACTGTCATGAGTACCAGAGAAAAGTTTGGTGAAACGCTTGCCAGCACCAAGCTCAAGGATCTCAACGATGGAGATACCGTAGAACTCAGGGAGACCTGCACTGTTGTAAATGCTCATACGCATTTCGTCAGGAGCAGTGTGTCCATCTTTAACAGCAGAAGCGATAGGCGCTGCGCTGGTATTGATTGGATTGTAAGCCATTGCGCGAAGCTTCTCAACAGTTTCAGGAGAAACAATGAGATCAGTAATGCCACGACCTTGTCCAGAGGCAGGAGTACCGCCAAGGAAAGAAGTGTTGATACGCTTAGCGAGAGTCATCATTTTGTTGATGTCGTCAAGAACGAAGCTGTTAGTGCTGCTGTTAGCACGAACGTGTCCAGTTCCAGCGGTAGAAGCATCAGCAAGAGATCCCATTACCAATGTAGCAGAAGTAGTTTCCTGCTTAGCAAGAATCTCTTGAGCTGCACGGGAGAAGGTCTTAGAGACAACATCCATGCGGGACTTAGCGGCGTAACGACGATCAAAGCTGACTGCGGTATCCAAGCTGTAAGTGGCGACCTTCATCTCTGATGCAGTAGGAAGCACTTGGTTAGTTGGAAGTCCACCAGCGTGAGACTGACTGTAAACCTTCACGTAATCTTCGTCATTGATGTCATAATAGAGATCAAGAGGGATCGAAGGATTGTCGTCAGCGTTGAACTGAAGAGTCGTGAAGAGATTCGAAATGGTAGGAGCGTTATTGATAACCTCTGCAAGCACAGGTCCAATAAACTCAGCGAGAGCTACTTGAGCTTCGTAAGCGACAGTGCGATTACGAGAAGCCATAGCTTTCACAAGCTCGATTTGTTCTGGAGTTCTTTTTAAAGTGATTTTCATTTTCTAGATTCTTTCTATATTATTTGAATTTGAAGACGAGATACTCACCAGAAAACTGATCGGTAATTCCATTAGAATTAGCTTGATCACGGGTTCCAGTTCCAAGAATCGTTCCGAAACATGCGCTATCAGTTGGAGCGCATCCAGTAACAGTTCCACCAGTAGAAGCTTTAATACCGCTACCAATAGCAAGATCGCCACCAAGATCACCTTGGAAAGCAGAGCTAGCTACAGTAAAGATACCTTTAGTAGCGACAGGGATAGCTTCTCCGGGGAGAGCAGACTGAAGCTCAGCGGCTTTTTGAGGATTGTAGAGAAGTTTCTCTCCGTTCTCGTCATTTTTAGCGGTTTGAAGAAGAGTGATTCCGAGAGGAATATCTCCAGCACCAGCAGGTTCGACCTGCAGACTTACTTTAGGGTATTGATTACGCCCAACATGAGGGTAGTCAGTTTTACCTAAATAGCTGTCTGTAGCATAAGCAACAGGGTCAGCAGAGAAGTCACCAGCAGAAACCTTCACAAAAGTTCCAGCATCGCCAGAACCTGCGTCGGTTGTGCTATCGAGTACCATTCCATCGGCAACACGATAGAGATTAACGACATCTTGGTCGTCATATTGTCTAAAAGGAAGAATTTTAAGTCCCATAGTATTATATTTTGTTTAAGTTAAGATATTTCGATGTTCTCACGAGAGAACGCTTTTTTAAATTTATCAACGAGGTTTTCTTCTTTCGAAGCGATAGCCTCATTATTGTTAGAAAGGTCAGCATCGACCTGCTTAGCATTGTCAAGAGCTTCTTCGACATCAACTTCTTCCGAAGCTTTAGCGACCCTCTTGGCAACCTCTTCATCAATACGAGCTTGGATTTCAGCTTCAAAAGCTTCTTTATTTTCCTTACTCTTATGCTTCCAGAGGACTTCAAGCTTATCAGAGAAAGAAGCGAATGCTTCCTCGGTCTCTTCGATAGACTTGACCTCTTTAGCAAGAAATTCACGATCTTCATCAGCAAGGTCGAACTTAGAATCAAGTTCGTCCATACGAGTGTTGAAACGAGCTACAGCTTCTTCAGCTTTTTTCTCATTTTCGAATCCGTTGATGCGATCATTAGATTCTGCCAGTTTGCTTTCAAGCTCAGCGACAGAAGCTTTAAGATCTTCGTATTCTTTCTTGGCTGCCTCTTGCTCGCTCAGAAGAGCTTCTTTTTCTTTCAAAAACTCTTCGTTCTTTTGACGAATCGCTTCAGAAAAAGACTGAGTCATAGAAGCTACAGCCTCTTCACCGATTTTTTTCTCGACGAGAAGCTCCTTTAGTTCATTAACAATGTTTTCCATAGCTATATTCTTTTCTTTTGTTACAGTTTTTTTAATTTTTTGTGAAATTTTATCTTCGCTGTCATCTTTGATAGATTCGGCGTTTTCCTCTTGATCTTTATATATACCTTTTACATCAGCAGCGGGATTAGAAGTGAAACCAATACCCAAAGGATATATCTTACCAGTGATTAATCGGTATACAGGTTCGCCTTTTTCAGTTTTTCCAGACCCTCCATATGCTTTCAAGCATCCATTCAATTTTTTTATTTCTCTCGGATCTTCAACTATAGTAGCTTCACTCAGTTTATCGCTGCCGACAGCTAATACATAACTGGAGAATCCAACTTCCCAGCTCGCAGATATTTTTTTGTAGTATGATTCATCTTCGGGGTCAGTAGATTTTTCTATAAGCTCCGCAAAAGATTTATTAGCTGAACGATAAACAACAGCTCCTAAAGCTATATTAAAAGGATCTTTTTTATTTTCTATTTTATCATTAGATAATATTTTATTAGATCCATACTCACTAAATCCAGCAGTCACAATATGCCCGACAATCTTATCTTTGTTATGCTCTATGTTGGTGGGCTTATGGATAAATTGATCGTTGTATTTTAAGGCTGTGCTAGAATCAATACCATCACCATTCCTATTAAAAACATTAACAACTGCAGCGTTAAAGGAAACACCTAGTAAATCAACGTTTTTTTCAAAGTCTATGTCTTTTGGGACAAGGGAAGAGAGTTCGCTTAGCGAAGCCTCAGAGATAAACTCATCATTAATTTGATGAGCGAAGATTTCAGATTCAAAAGAGGTTGTATACTTATAAGGCATTTTATCCTTCCTTGACATCAATTTTTTCACCCTTTGGATCAGACTCTTTTTCATCATCTTTTGATAAGAGCTTTTTAATAGCCGCTTCAGACTCTTCTTTGCTAAGTTTGCCATCTTTTTTCATTTTTTCTAAAATAGCTTTCTGGATAGCGGGTGGAAGTTTTTTCTGTTTATCAGTTAATTCTCCTTTGCCTTCTTCCGTCATCATAGCTCGCATTTTGTCGTATTTTACAGCACAAGCGGCGTAGGTGGAGTTTTTATCCATACCTTCGGTATCGGTAAGGGCTTTGTCGTCTGATGCACACATGCTCATATAAGATTTATATAAACCCGCTTCTGAGCCTTTATACTTACTAGCGATTGAGACTTCAGCTTCCCCATTTTTAAAACTAACAGTTTTCTCAAGGGGTACTTCAATTTGTTCTGGATCAATTTTCATGACTGTGATATAATATTGCTGATGGATAAACTTCTAGGTTATGCTTATTAGCTACACTTAAAACTTCATTCATTACATTTAATTCTTCGATAAGTTCGAAATTTTCTATACAAGCTTCTAAGGTTTGGTTCCAATTTTGCTTGTCTGTGGAGCATATAATCGACTCGCAAAGTTTCGCTACCATCTCCTCTTGTTGCTCATTTAAAGTTTCTCCAAATTTTTCTTTAGCACTGTCTGTAGCCAAAGAATTAAAAGCTTCTATAGAGTAAATAGTATTTTGGATATCGCTTCTGGAATATTCAGCATTAGACACTTTATCTTTCTCTACTGTTGTAGTACCATGAGGTCTACCCGCAGCTTCAGGAGTTTGAGACTTTTCAGAGACTTCGTCTTCTATCATTGGAACACCTCCAACGATAGGGTTATAGAAGCCTTCTTTACGCTGTTCGATAAACTTGCTTTGTGCAGGAGCTATATCTTCGGCATTTGGGAACCGACCATTGTGGAACATCTGCATACCCTGTTGAGGTGTAAGAATTCCAAGCTCCATAAGGCGAGTAGATACACGCATAAGCTGCGTCTCATCTCTCATATCAATATCCTTCATGGTTGCGGTCGGATATGATTTAAAACCTAAACTATTAGCAATTCTTTTTATTTCTCTCTGTAGGAAATCATTCAAGAAGCAACTCCTAGCCTCTTTGAGGCGGTCAATGAATATTTGAGCTTTAACTTGAGTAGAATTATATTTTTCATCCCCGACAACAATATTCTGAAGACCTTGCTTGATGTCCTCATTGAGTATTTGATATTTAGCTGGCCCTAGAACTTTATTAAGATCAGGGATAACAAAATCAGCTTTTGTCGTGTGGTCAGAAACTAAGACCCGGCCAACACTCTCATTTTTAAATAAATGTTGCATAGCGTTGATGTTATTAGCATTAACGCCTCCTTTATCAGGTTCAGCACCCATAGTGATAAGAAGTATAACATTCTCCACGGTGCGAGTAATTGCTTGGTCCATCTTCTTAAGCTCAAGCTTAGCGTTGATGTCTTCTAAGACCGGATAACCAAATGGTATAGCAAACGGCTCATAATCTTGTTTCTTGTAGAATGAAAAGCTCAGACGCTTAGGATCTAACTCGACTTTAATACCATCCGTATAATAAGAACCATCTTTCACAAGCTTCTTCATTTCAGGATCTAAAGCATCATAAACTAATTGATCTTCTTCTGTAGAGGGGTTTTGCAATCTAGAAAGTTCATACTCAGAAAGAACTTTCTCATATGCTCCTACATTGAATGTCGTAGCCCTTTTAGATACGATATCGAAAGGGTTAAGGACAACATACTTTACTGGTATTTTGTTTGCTGTTGGGTTGATAGCTCCAACCTGATTCATTAACCGGGCATAATCTTCAGCTTCAAACTCTCCGTCAAACCTATAAAGAAAGATGTTACCACTGCGGTAGTATTCACGAAAATACTGATCTTTTAAATTTTGTAAGTTAATGCGCTTGAAAAACTGCTGGAAGAACTCCCTGCTTTTTTTAGAGCCGCCCTCTAGGTAAATCTCTGTGTTTGCGAACTCAGACATGACATCTATCGCATTTCTAAACACAGCGACATTAGCATAAGCTTTTTGACAAAGTTCAATACCTTCCCGGACATTCACTCCATCCCCGGCGTACTCGTAAGGTAGTAACCCTTTACGTATACTAGAAAACCTATCTATAGTTGTCCTAAGAGCTGAAGAGTTAACTCTAGCGGAATTAGTAGTCCCCGCCCTGTTAGTCCTAGCTTTAGACACTTTTTTATAGGAAGCGTCAGAGGTGTAAAAAGATTCACCTAATAGCTCTGGAGTGTAAGACTCTTCAGTGTTTCGGGCTTGAGATAATTGCTGCAAACTATCGTTGCTTTGGAATTTTTTCCAGTAATCAGATTTTTTTGTATACTTCCTAGCCATTGTATAATTATATTACACCAAAAGTAACTTTCTAACTTTTAAAAGTTAAGAAATAAACATTGGGGTGAAAGTTTCTGTAACAGAAGACCCATTATCCTCTAACATATCGAAGTAAACGTTCATAGCCCAGTTACCTAGAACCAAGGCAGAATATGAATCTTTCCGGGCTTTATCGGCCCCCCGCTGCTTCCTTAAGTTAGGTGGGAGATCAAAACTTTGTGTCCCTTGTGGAGATGTGGTAACCTGCACTAAAGCACATTGGACTTTCATAAGGTCCATCATATCTCTCTGATGCTCTACAAAATCGATCATCTTAGCTCCTTTATTCTTTTCTTCCGCATCTTGATTTCTCAAGAACTTTAAATTCTCAATAGGTATATTAGCTTTTCTCTGCAAGTTATAGTTCTCATCCATAGCTGACCCAGCGAAGAATATCCGTTTATGATCGAATGCAGATTGCAAGCTCTCATTAGCGAAACGAATCCATGTAGAACTAGGCTTCCTTAAGAACACATATTTTCTAGAAGATTTATCTATTGAGTTCTTTAACTGCCTAATCCCTTTCTGATAATCTTTCGGGTTATCTAATTCAGCTTCTACAGTATCTATTTTTAATTTTTCTTTTTTAAATATGCCGCTTTCCTTACACGCACTCAAAAACTGGACACCTCCGTTGTAGTCACCTACGACCATCTCAATATTGAAGTGAGTTAACAGATACGCCATATACCTTATGTGTGTTTGTAAGCTGGACCCAGAAACAGCATAGCTATGCACTACAGTACCTTTCCTAGTATCTGGGTGGACTTTCATCACAAGTATAGCAAAATCATCTGAGCTTTCACTCTCAGACCAAGAGGGGTCAAACGCTAGTATGTATTTTGAGGAGGAGTCCCCAATAACCTCAACACATTGACCTTCTCCATCTGGGATAGTGCAGGAAGCCATTTTACTAACTTTGAAGTAACCAGAGCTGTCATCTGTAAAAACAGCTCCAAACTCTCGATCAAACTGAGACTGACTCATGGTTGATTTAGATTGGTTAATTAAATTTTGATCATATAGCTGATCAGGGGCGCAATCATAACTGAAATGCATAATAACGCGATGAGCGCCGTCTTGCTTATTCTCATTAACAATTAAGCTCTCATACTGTTGATAAAGTTTGTAAAGGTATTCAAATTTGTAGGACGCAGAAGATAAACCAATAATTTTGTTATTTGGCCAACGAGTCCTTTCGCTTTCCTCCATCTCCCCCTCTTCGATCATCTTCGTCTCGATATCATACGTTTCTTGGCGCTCAGTTGGATTCTCAACGACAGATAGGAATGGCATGATAACCTCGTTGAAAATCTTCTCAGGCATCAGGAGAAGCTCATCTATGATCATTCTCTGGAATCGGAAGCCTCGCAGTTTTTCTCCATCACCCAAAGGCAACGCTCTGATACTACTAGTGCCTATTTCCATAACCCATTCATCATTCATTTTAGATGTCCTAGTTATGCATTGAGATAGAAACTCTGCTTTAGGGCTTTTAGCAATATCTTCAATTTTTTTGAAAATCATCTTAGCTTGACGAAAAGACTTAGATATGATACCTATCTGGACTCCCTGATTCATAATAGCATCTAAGATAGCAAATACAGCAGTTGAGAATGATTTACTCATGCCTCGACTCCAGATTCCTAAAAAGTAGTCTGTCTCCATCATAGATTTGATGGCCATATGCTGAAAGGGAAATAACTTCACACCCGTGAATAACTCACAGGTAAATGAAGGATTATCCCTAAGAAATTTATATAGAAGGAGCTTAGCCTCTCCTTCTTCGATATAACCTTCTTTTGAAAGAACCTCTTGGTTTACTTCCTTGAACCTCTTGTACAGTTCCTGATTCCCGTCTATCCAAGCCATTTTTTTCTAATTCTTTTTCCCAAAAATATTGTAAATCAACTTTCCAAAGTTTTTTACCACAGTGAAGGATCTTGGGTATTAATTCTTCACTGTCTTTCCTAGATCCACTGAACACAAATTGACAGCAGTCACTAAATTGTTCCTCAATAGCCCGAAGACGACTGAAAACATACTTCATATTAAATTTTTTATAAACTGACTGATTTATTTTAAAAAGATCCCTATAATCAGCCTCAACAACAATAAATAAATAACACCCCAAACTCTTACACCGCTCTATCTCTCTCAAAAACCTATCATAGCCATTTGTCACTGTAGCTGCAAAGTCACTAAAAGATTTACGTTCAACGTGAGTATATGTATAGTTTTGTGGAGGTAGAGTATAATCACCAAAATCTAATTTATGAATAAGAGAGTTTTCGAAAGATAAAGGTTTATTTTCCCTAGTGTCGATCCATATCTCCGCATTATTACAATTTTCAAAAAACTCCTCACACAAATTTTTATTATATGCTGGCTCAACCCCTAACGCATTACACAATGCCGTGTAACTGCCGAAAAGTTTCTTAATTATGTCTAACGTTGGCCAATCCCCGGTCTTGAGGTATAAACTAGATGGGCCGTGTCTTAGGTTCTTTTTCTCTAGTCGTTTTTGAAATTTCTCCAATACATATTTTTTTGTTTCATCTTCTGGGGCTTGCAAACACCAACGCCTCATATTTTCAGAACTATTGAAGTCCATAGAGAAATATTGCTTGGCGTTTTTAAATTCTATAGGCTTCTCCGTTAGTTTGTCAAAACGTGGGTAATGTTTGACGTAATACTCACCAAGGAGCATATTATGCGCTTTAATGTGCATGTGAAGCCCTCTCTGCGATTCAAAGGTCTTCCCGCACTCTTGACATTCAAATTGCATCATCTTTGCTTATACCTAAGATTCTAGCCTTCCACTCCGCCATACCCTCCATCCGTTCAGCTTCTTCTTTAATTAATTTTTTCTGCATTTCTGCCATACGAACCATATTCTTTCGTTCCTCCTCCTCTTGAAACATATGAACAATAGCTAAAAACGAAGCGTTGTCTTTTTGATTCTTCTTCATGCGCTCCGCACGGTCGCCTTGAAGTTTTTTCGTCAAATTCTCAATACGGGTCTCACATTGATGATATTCTTGTGATTTAGCTTTGATGATCTCAGCTAACCGGACAGTCATTTCAGTTTGATCGTCTGCGACATCGAACATATCATTAAGTTTATTAAGATGCGCCGAAACAACCTCTAAGTTAATAACCTCTTTACATACGTTTAAGTATAGATTGAGTTCGTCAGCGGTTAAATCGGGCTTATCCCAACTTAACCGGATAAACTCTTGCTCGAACAACTCCCTGTCTTGCTTATTTAAATAATTATTGATGATTTTTAAAAATCTGCTATTGGACAAGTTGATGCGAAGTTTCTCTATACAAATTTGTTTTTGCCTGTTTAGTTTATTTTCTTCTAAACCTATACCTGTAGCATCATTTATCTTCTTTACGATCCTACTCGGGCTTTTCGGCGATGAATAATCATTGACCGCGCCAGAGTCTTGCGATGGAACAAAATCAGGGTTTATCTCATGAATGTAAGAAAGCACCGTTCTTTGCTCATTACTTAGAGGTTTTATAAGTTTTTTAGGGAATATGAGCTTCGCTATCTCAAGGGAAGACAAACCTTCTTGCGCTTGATCCAATATGAATTCTTTTTGCTGATCTGTTAAGTCTATCTTATCTGTTGGCGCTCTGGCTGTTGTTTTATAATCAATATCATTCTCAATCAAAAACTTTCTTACAGCCCTCCCCTCTTTGTTGCGGCCATCTAATTTATCATCTTTAAAGCATTTTTGTGTCAGATCATTGAGGTCTAACATATCTTTAGCGTTTTCCTCCAAAAATTTTTGCTGTTCTTTTGTTAATCTCATTTTTTCGGGTCTTCTTGTTTCAATATTGATATCGCCATTTCTTGAAATTTATTTTTTAGATTCTTAACCTGACGGTATCCTGTCTTGCGAGTTGCGTCTGTGATCTTATATCCCATAAAAATAGCAATATCCTCCTCAGAAGATTCTTCAAAGTACAACATATGATATGCAGTAAAATGTTTTTCGCTAAGTCTGTTTCGCATTTCCTGATTCAACTTTTCTATGTTGCCTTCATAATCAAAATGAGAATTACACTTAACATTGCCAATTGAGTCGGTTTCATCCAAACTCCCGGCTGTTTTAAGTTCTAAGCCATATTTTTTCTTTTTTGACCATTTAGCAAAATCTTTACAGCTAACATCTTGATTACCACTCTTTGTTTTGGCGCATAACTCGTCTCTAGCGTGGATACATGTAGAACAAGGTTTTATATAAGAACCATAATGATTCCTTATAAGATTCCACATCCTATTGGTTATGACTCGACTTAACCAAGGCTCAAGAGGTCTTGTCTGATCCCACATGTGCCACTTTTGGGCAATGTGAGATTTTACAACCTGCTCTACGTCTTCAAAATCAAACCACTTAATTGCGTCTAAGCGCCATCTAGATTTTTGCTTTTTTACAGCTAAGTCTATTAGATCTTGGAAGTCTTCATATTTTTTCTTTTCGTCCATTAAGGATTGGAAGTAAATTCATCTAAGCCATATGAACCCTTCCCCTTAAAGTCTGGCGGTGTGTTTTGTCCTGCGAGAGAACCAATAGTCAAAGATTTATTATTATAAATTTCAACATCTAAACCCCGAATATCAGGGACAAATTCAGCATCAGTCTCATCATCAGAAACTGCAGATACCTTTTTTCGAGCTGGCTCAGCAACTCTTGCGTTAGATTGACCTACAGAACCAAAATTTGCTCCGCATTTGGAACAAAAATTAGGTTTTGCAAAATTATATTCAATTTTAACCCCACAATCAGAACAAAACATGTGACTCATCTCATTTATTATATTAGTAATGTATATTTATTACACTATTTTTAGCTTTCTAGCTTTTTAATAATGAATTTCAGTATTTTACTACGCACAATATCGCTTTCATTGAAGCTGAATGTATGAATTCCCATATCTTCCGACTCATCATCATCGAATTTGTTGAACATTGGGTTAAAACCGCTCTTTCCGTTGATATCACTTTGGAAAAAGTCGCCGCCTATGATAATTTTACTGTCTTCTCCTATACGAGTGATCAAAGTAGTTAACTCTTTCAAAGTAAAGTTCTGCGCTTCATCAGCGAAAACCAGCTTATTTTGCCAACTAGCGCCCCTCAGGAAGTTTATCGGGACTGCAGATATCTTTCCTTTTTGTTTTAAGAAGGTTGCATCGCCGGGAGCGACTATTTCTTCCATTTTATCATAGAGGGGACCAAGAAATGGGTCAAACTTCTCTGTAATATCTCCGGGTAGACTACCCAATCCCCTATCCGCACTCTCAGCAATACTTCGGACATACAAAATATCCTTACTGAAATCTTCCTCCATGAGTTTCAACATGCCATATAAGGACATGTAAGTCTTTGAGCTTCCCGCAGGACCAGATACAAAGATTATTTTCGAATCTTCGCTCAATACTAACTCTAGAAACCGCTTTTGTTTGGGGCTGAATCTAAATTTCCTCTTATTAAACTTAATTGATCTCTCAAAATCCGCCATTAAGTCAAATGGAGCCTTCTCTTTCACCGCTTGTTTTCGGGCCATATGTATTTATATATACACTTATTTTACAGAATTATCTCTCTAATTGTTGCTCTAGTCGATAAAGTGTCTCCTCCTTGTATAGAATACGACTCGCTGACCACATGCGCTCCAGCATTTACCAATAAATCAAAATCAACACCATTATAATTTAAACCAATGCCCGAAGAATCTTGCAGGGCCACCCCAAAGAAATTCGTCAGCTTATTCCCACTAAAATCAATAAGAGAATTCAATCCTGTAGATTCCACGTCCATACTTACTTCCACTCCATCCACTAAATGGTCAGATGCATATTGAGACCCTAATGTATAAACAGGCGTCCTGCTGAAATTTTTATTATATGTCAAATTATTTATTAAATTACTAGATACCACATTACCCGCATTTTGCAACGTGCAATCATGACCATAGATAATATCTTGAGTATCCATGAATCCATCTACAGTAACGGATGATATTCCCTGTAAAGCTGTTGCGCTTGGGCTAAAACTCGTAAAACTTACACTCCCCACAACGGGTTCAAACGGTTTTACCGTCAAATTGTAACTATCAATAAAACAACCGCTATATTGATTGTTTCCCACGTCTAAAATCATTTCACTCGCGCCAGTATTATGATAACTATCAAATAAGAAATCTAACCCCGCATAATTACCCCCATCACTTCTCAACAAGAAATCAATAGAGATCTTACATTCCACATCCCCCACAAACCTCAATTGGTCGTCAGCGTTTATATTCGCGGCTAATTGCTTTTTCTCTTCATTTTGTGTACTAAAATCCACAGATACTCTCGTCCCCATCACAGGATCAGAACCATCAACAGCCACAAGCATATTCCGATATGTCATATCTTATGTTACACTTTTTTTTTGGTTTTTTTATTTTTACTTTATCCTACACCTTCCACGTTCCTAATTAATGGGTGGGGGCCATTGAGAAATTGAAAATTGACTCCCCCCGCGACTTTGCGCTGTCAAGCATAAAGTTGTTTTTATTTTAATCGGGGGGGTTAAAAAATATAAAGAAAAAGCTTTTAAATATTAGCTGTTTAGTTTATCCTATGCCTATGCAGAAACCAACTCCATCTAACTCCGTTTTCCATCTCCGCCCCCGCCCACTCAACTCACCCTTTAGCGAGGAGGCAATGCCTTTTAACTACGCCAACGAAGATGGTGGAGGCATGAACAAAAGTTTGTTCTTTCAGATCATGGATGAGGTTTTTGCTGGCAGTATGTATAAAGACATCGAAGACAAGTATGGTTCAGAGATCGCCAAGGAATATCTGAAGTATGGAGATGACAATGGTCACTTTGACTTTTTTAAGTTCGGCTGGGTAAGTAAATAATAGCAGAAAAAGCTTTTTTAAATCAATTTTTAATGTATAATTCTCACATGAAAGCAAACAAGCCTTACCCCGCCACTCGCTCACAAGAAGTCCAAGATCAAATGGACAAGGACAAAGCTCAGTTCAAAAAGAATTCTGCGGAGTTTGCCAAGCAAGAGCCGATCCCTTTCTTTAGCGATTGCTCTCACGCTTCCCCCGCCCCAAGAAAAACAAAATAAACCTTTTCATTAGCCCCAACTCTACACTAGAATACCCCATGACTGAAAAAGAAC
>Ga0222716_10000115_pt1 | contig 61339 bp, 64 predicted proteins | sample C33_13DmetaG_FD_165044 | JGI IMG/M metagenome (GOLD analysis project Ga0222716, IMG submission 165044) | Estuarine water microbial communities from San Francisco Bay, California, United States - C33_13D | ecosystem: Environmental > Aquatic > Marine > Unclassified | place: USA: California... | reverse complement strand
ATGCTACTAATATTACAGCAGTAGAGTCTCGTCGAGCAGCGAATGTTGCTGGTGCGGTATCATCAATTACTACTTCAGATTTAACCGCGTCTAGAGCTATTGTATCTGACGGTTCTGGTAAAGTAGCTGTATCAGCAGTAACCTCTACAGAGTTAGGATACTTAGATGGTGTAACTTCTGCTATCCAAACACAGTTAGATGGTAAACAAGCGTCTGGTTCTTACTTAACTGGTAACCAAACTATCACTCTCAGTGGTGATGTAAGTGGATCTGGTACAACTAGCATTACTGTCACAGTTGCTGATGATAGTCATAATCACATTATCAGTAACATAGATGGATTACAAACAGCTTTAGATGCTAAACTTGCCTCAGCAAGTTATACAGCAGCTGATGTTCTAACTAAAATCAAAACAGTGGATGGGGCTGGATCTGGTCTAGACGCTGACTTACTAGATGGTCAGTCAAGTGCTTACTATGCAGTAGAATCCACTCGATCTTCAAACGCTGCTCAACTTGCTGCAGGTATTGTTTCTGCAGGATCAAGTGGTGGTGGATTTGCAACGGTTACTAGTACAGAGCATACAACAGGAACCTATAACTCATATGCAATTGGAATAACAGTTTCTAGTGTAAATAATGTTTTCGTAAGTATTAACGGAGTATCTCAACGACCCACAGAGTATGTTCTTGGAGCTTCTGGAGCAAATGTTCAATTTAAAGACGCTTCTCTTGCCTCTGGCTTAGATTTAGAGCTTAGAACAATTTCGTAAATTTTGATTTGACTCCTACTAAAATATAAGGTAAAGTATAAAGATTATGGCACAAAAAGCAATTCCAACCAACAAAGCGCTATACAATCGAGTTAAGGCAGAAGCCAAACGTAAGTTTGCTGTTTACCCTTCTGCATACGCTAATGGTTGGTTAGTGCGTGAATATAAAAAACGTGGCGGTAAATACCGTACTTCTACTACAAAAAGGAAGAAATAACTATGCCCGGACATTATGGTAAAAAGAAGCCTATGAAAAATGGTAAGAAGAAAGCAAATGGTAACGGTGGTTTAACTGCTGCTCAAAAGAAGCTGCCTCCTGCACTTCAGAAAGCGATTTTAGCTAAAAAGAAGAAAAAGTAATGGCGACACTTCGTTATCGCTATCGTGATAAAAAGTCTAGATCAGGGGGTGCTTGGGAACAGGCATCTTCTGATCGTCGTTACAAAGAAAAACAAGACTGGTGTGAATTCTACACTCCCCTCGGTAGAATGGTCACCAAACCCTCTGGTAAAAAGCCAGGATATATGGGGTATGATGAGTGGTGTGCATCAAAAACACCATTTAAAAATCAAGTGATTAGAAATCCAAAAAGAAAATATTGAGGGGAATAATGGAACAAGAAAACCAAAATAAAATTTTTATAGATGATAAGGAATATGATTTAACAAATTTTAATGAAGACCAAGTTAAATATATTACTCAACTTAGAGATATTGGTATAAAACAGTCTAATTTAAAAATGCAATATGAACAACTAGAGGCGGCTAAATCAGTATTCATTTCTAAGATAAAATCATCATTGGAGAGCTAAATGGCAAAACCTCGTGGAGGACTCAAAGCATGGTTTGGTACTGGTAAAACCGGCGGCGTTGGAGGCGGTGGATGGGATCGGTATAACTCTCAAGGAAAACGCATTGGAAAATGTGGAGAGGGAGCAAAAGGTGATCCTTATGCAGCCTGTCTGTCACGAGAAAAAGCCAAAAAATTAGGAAAATCTGGAATTGCTTCTTTTGTTCGTCGTAAACAAGCAGCACAAAGAAAAGCTGGAGCAGGTAAAAAAGGACAAGGAACTGGTACCCCTGTAAATGTAGCCACAGGCGCATCGCCAAGAAGGAAGGTTAAGAAATAATGGTAACCCGTGTAGATAAATTTCTAGGTGGTCTTGGTATAGACGCCACAAACAAGTTTGAAGTAGCCTCTAATGCCACTGTTACAGTCGGTAATGGAACTTCTACAGGTAACGTAAATATTGGTGGGGAAGTTGTTTCTTCTACTGTAGATGCGACTACTTTAAAAATTGGTGGAACTGCTGTAACATCAACAGCCACTGAACTCAATTACACAGATGGTGTCACAAGTAATATTCAAACACAGTTAGACGGCAAACTAGCTACTGCTGGTGGCACGATGACAGGTGATGCCTTATATAATGATAGCGTCAAGGCTAAATTTGGTACTGATAGCGATTTAGAGATTTACCATGATGGATCAAATAGTTATATTAAAGATGTGGGAACAGGTAACTTAAATTTACTAGCCGATGGCAATGTTAATATTCTTAATGCAGCAGGTACAGAGTTTAAGGCTCAATTTGTTAGTAATGGTACGGTTAACCTTTTCTATGATAATTCAAAGAAGTTTGAAACCGATACTGCTGGTGTTACTATCACTGGTAATATTGCAGTAACCGGTACAGTAGACGGTCGTGATATTGCTACGGACGGTACTAAGTTAGACGGTATAGAATCTGGTGCTACAGCGGATCAAACTGCCAGCGAGATACTTACGGCTATTAAAACTGTAGACGGCGCTGGCTCTGGTCTTGATGCTGATTTATTAGACGGTATCTCATCAGCAAGTTTCCTACGTAGCGATGCAGATGATGCGGTTACAAATACCGGAGTTGAAATTAGTTTTTATTGTAATGACGTTCTTGAAACTGGAAGTGGCGATCAAGCAACCCTAGAGGTGATCAATGGGACAGCGGGTGCAGACGCATTCATGCAATTCCATGTAGGCAGTGACTTTGCGGCATACTTTGGACTGAAGGGCGACATTAATGACTTTGCTGTTGGTGGGTGGTCGATGGGCGCGAACTACTATCGCGTCTGGCACGCTGGTAACGATGGCTCTGGCTCTGGTCTAGATGCTGATACTGTTGATGGTATACACGCTAATGATTCATCAATTTTGAATCCTACAGGTTCTATCATCATGTATGGTGCAGCCGCTGCACCTGGAGGTTATTATCTCTGTGAAGGTGCGGCTATTTCTCGTAGCACCTATTCAGCACTTTTTGGTGTAATTGGTACTACATACGGCGCAGGCGACGGGTCTACGACCTTCAACGTTCCTGACTTTAGAGATCGCGCTCCATATGGTGCTTCAACCTTTACTCTTGGTTCTAAGACAGCTGGAGAAGTTAATGCAAGTGGTCAGAACTCCACTGGAACCGGAACATCAGGATCAAGTGGGGCTTCAACTGTAGCCAATAATACAGGCAGCGGCACAACAGGTACTGGTACTACTGGCACCGCAACATCGGGCGGTACCGCTCCAAGTATTCCAGCTTCTACCTATAATACAGGATCAGGAACTTCTGGAGGTTCAGGAGCTTCCACAGTTGCTGCCAATACTGGAAACGCAGGTGCAACAACTGTTGCCTCTAATACAGGGTCAGGCGGTTCACACGGACATACTGTAACTACAGCTAATACTAACTCAACTACAGATAAAGACGTTACAGGAGCCATTGCAGCTGTTACAGCAGTAGCTAACGTAGGAAACCATACTCATGCTATTCCTGCATTAACAGTTAATGCACACGCACACTCAATTCCGTCTCTAACAGTTAACTCACATACTCATACTGTTCCTGCACTATCAATTCCAGCTATGACAGTTAACTCGCACACTCACTCAGTTCCTGGGTTATCAATCCCAGGATTAAGTGTTCCAGCACTAACTATCCCCTCTCTTACAGTTAACGGACACACTCATTCAGTGCCAGCACTAACGGTTACTCATCCAGGTGTGGCAGTGAAATTTATTATTAAAACTTAATTAAGAGGGTAAGAATGAAAACATATTCAGTCCGGTATAAGTTACCGGGACAACTAAGATTCCACAAATTAACAAACTTGGTAGAAGATGGTTATGTAGATGATCATCCAATGCGGTACTTTATAACCGCAGATAAACAAAGATATGAAATATCACTTTTAGGCGTATTTCTTTTTGACCAATCAAGGTCTGATTTTATTGAAGACTTAAATGCTAGACGAGAAGAGGAAGCTAGAGAAGAGCTGGTTATAGACGAAGAAGAAGTCATTCCGGGAATAAAACGACCAGATGAATGACCTTGTAGTAGTAGAGAATGCACTTCCAGAAGAAAGTTGTGATTTTCTATCAAAGTTTTGTGAAAAATATCCTCAAGCTTTTGTGAATCCTTTTCAAAGAATTGAGGCGTTTAAAGATAGGACAGTAGCTTATAAAAATATACGTGGAGCAACTGAAACTCCTTATACTACTGTTTCATCGGTACTAAACTATTCTAGGTTTTTAGGACAACGTGAGATAAACACCTTTTATCAAGATCATTGTTTTCCAGAAAACACAGAGCTTACAATCTGGAGACAGGGGCAAGATATGTCTCCCCATGCTGATAATTGTTGGCAACCAGATGTAGACGAAGAAATTAAAAAAACAAAGCATCCCACTAGATTTAGATCATATTCTGGTATATTTTATCTTAATGATTCATTTAAAGGTGGCGATATATATTTTGTAAATCTAAACTACAGAGTAAAACCAAAGAAAGGCATGTTCGTAGGGTTTAAAGCCGGTCTTGAACACACTCATCAAGTCCTACCTATAGAAGCAGGTAACCGCTACACTATTGCTATTTGGTACTCTAATATGGTAGAGTATGCGGAGTAGAACAATGGACATTAATGAAAATATTGACACCCTACATGAACGTACACAACAATCTAAGCTAGAGTTTTCTAGACATGAAGCTGTGTGTCAAGAGAGGTATGAACAGCTGTTAAAGAACATGGAAGCTATGTCAAAAACTATCTCAGAAATGCACAAAGAAATCAATGAACTGAAAATTATGGCAACTTCTGGTCGTATAAGCCTAAAAACTCTAATCTGGGTAGGCTCTGTAGCTGGTGCTGTTGCAGGACTTGGTATAGCTTTAGCTAATTATTTGAAATGAGGGTAAATGGATAAATATTTTAAAGTCCCTGTAGAAAGGTTACTTGATAAAATTGTTGTAGGAGAACATAACGGAATACAGTTTAATGAGTCTCAATGGGGGATGGTTGAAGGACTAGAAAACCATCGTTTCTGGACTCATATATCTGCAAGAAGAACTGGTAAGTCTCTGTCTGCTGGTATTTTAGCGTTTGCTAAACTTTTAGAACCTGGGAAACAAGTGATGGTAGTAGCTCCTAACTTTACTCTATCATCAATTATTTGGGATTATGTCACAGATATCATCAGAAATTTACAACTGGAAGTGGAAAGATTCAACCAAAAAGATAAAGTTGTTAAACTTATCAATGGTTCTACCTTTCGCCTCTTATCAGCTAACAACAGAGACTCACTTGTGGGGCGTGCTGCTCATCTTATAATTGTAGACGAGGCGGCAATCATCCCTGATGATGAGTATTTTACTCGTGATCTACGTCCTGCTCTTTCTACCTACCCCGATTCTAGGGCACTCTTTATATCTACTCCCCGTGGTAAAACAAATTATCTTTACTCTTACTATCTTCGTGGCCAAGATCCAGAGTTTGACGACTGGGGGTCAGGATTATTTACGTGGAGATCTAATCCTCTCTTAAGTACAAAAGATATCGAAGAAGCTCGTCATTCTATTTCTAATAAGATGTTTGCTCAAGAGTATGAGTGTGATTGGACTACTACAGAAATGCAGGTCTATAATTTAGATGAAAGTCGTCATCTGCAAGACTTAACTTGGGTAAAAGAAAATCTTAATCGTTTTGAAGTTATTGCAGGACTTGATGTGGGCTATCGTGATTTAAATGCTTTTATTGTGATAGCCACGGACGGTGAATATTTTTATGTTATAGATGAATATATTTCTGGAGAGGTAACAACCTCAGAACTTGCAGAAAATATTAAAGAACTAGAAGAAAAGTGGGAAGTAGAAATGATTTACATAGACTCTGCTGCTCAACAACTTAAAGCTGATTTTGCTTATGACTATGATATTTTTTGTGAGAATGCAATAAAGTCTGTAAAAGACGGTATAAATTATTTAGGTGCTCTTATAGACCATGATCGTTTAGTTTTTGATTCTGAAACTGGTTTTCAAACTTTTACATCAATGGCTAATTATAAATGGAATCCTAAAACAGAAAACCCAAAAACAATTCATGATGATAATTCTCATGCTTCTGATGCCGCTAGGTACGGCATTTATACTTATGTAAAGACTTCGGCATCTATTTATGCTTAAAGATACTGTTTTAATAATCTTAAATTATAAAAGACTTGGTAACATCTATTATTTAGTAGAAAAATTTAAAGGTAAATTACCAATTTATATCATCAATAATAATCCCTCTTATAGGCTACATCAAATTAAAGGTGCTGGAGTAGTAAATAAAGAAAAAAATGGGTGGTGTATTGAGCGTTGGAAGTTTGCTAAAGACTTAGATTATAAATATGCTATTATTTTAGATGATGATATAAATCCAAGCTTTCACTGTATAATGAAACTGGTAACAGAGATAAGAAAAACTCCTGATAGACTTGTATCCATTTATGGAAGGTCAGGAATAAACAAGGTTTCTCGTTATGAAGACTTGTCAAGTGAGTGGTGCATTGATACTGAATCAGACATTGCAGTAGGAGCCTGTTTATCTGTATCTATCCCCCATCTAAAAACTATATGGAAAGATTACTTAGAGCCTTGGGGTACAAAGGATAGAGGAGATGACATACAAGTATCTTTATCTATGAGTGATTACTACAAAACCCGACCCAAAATAATTAAAACTGAAGTTTCATTATTAGAGGAGGGAAAAGTAGGATTGAACAAGCATCCTGATCATTTTAGTAAAAGATGGAAAGTAATTCAGGATTTTCGTTCCCCTTTCTTAGCTTCTGAAAATTAAAGATTGGACACAAAGTTTAGTATTTGGTAAAGTTATTCTAATGGCAGATTTAAAAAGAATTCCTATTAAGTACATAAGGGATTATATTAAAAAAGACTACAAGTTACGTGATGAGTGTTTTATTTGTAAAGAAAAAAATAATTTAGAACTTCATCATATTTATTCTATATCTCAATTGTTTAATGACTGGTGTATCAAGGAAAACATAGAAGAAATTAGTTCTGTAGATTCTATTAAAGATCTAAGAGTTAAGTTTTATAAAGATGAGTTTCAACGATTAAGTAATGATAATCTTTATACTCTCTGCAAACAACACCATGAAAGATTGCACAATTTATACGGACAAAGATATAGTAATCATTTATCAAATAAAATTATAAACTGGTTGAATGTTCAAAGGGAGAAAAATGGCTAACGAAGTTCCAGGTTGGAGAAGATGGATATCAGAAAAACTTAACCCTGCTCAACCCTCTTTGGCAGCTGCAGAGCCTTATGCTAGTCCAGAAACTATTCTTGATTTTGAACAAGCATACCGCGAAGTAGAAGTTGTTAATAGGACTATTGATATTATCATAAACGCTTTAATAGAAGTTCCAATTATAGTAGAAGGTGGTGGAGCAGTAAAAAAAGTAGACAAACTTTTGAATCGTTCTCCTAATCCTTTTGAGGATAGAGTTAAGTTATTTCGTAGAGCATTTTTAGATTTTATGTTAGATGGTAATGCTTTCTTTTATTATGATCGTACTAATCTTTATGTACTACCTGCTAATGATATGGAAGTTATCCCAGATGAAAAGACTTTTATTTCACACTTTAACTTCTTAGTTAGAAATGTTCAGTCTTCTAGCGTATACGGGTACGGTAAGCAAACAACTAGACAAGAATCTGCTTTAAAATTTGATACCGATGAGATTATTCATATTAAAAATGATAATGAAGATAGTATCTACCGAGGTGCCCCAAAGCTAAAATCTATTAAAAGATTAATTGAACTTTATTATTATTTAATTAACTTCCAGCGTCAGTTCTTCAAGAATAATGGTATTCCAGGTATTGTTTTACAGACTGATTCTGTTTTAAGCCCAAAAGTTAAAGATAGACTTTTAGAACAGTGGAGACAGAGCTACTCTACTATATATGGTGGGGCTAGAAATCCTGCTATTTTAGATGGAGGTCTTCAATTAAGTCCTTTTGGTCAGATTAAATTTTCTGAACTAGACTTTGAAGCCTCTGTAGAAAGAGTTCAGCAAGATATAGCAAAAGCTCTTGGTGTTCCATATGTTCTTTTAAAGTCTGGTAATAATGCGAATATTGCAGCTAACCAAGTATTATTTTATAATCATACTGTTATGCCAATTCTTGAACAGTTTTGTAGTGCATTTTCTCATTTCTTTAACTCAGATATTATTATTCGACCTGATAGAGCTGCTGTAGCTGCTCTCAGGGCAGATGAAAAAACACAAGCTATGTACTATTCTACATTAGTAAATACTGGTATTATTACACCTAATGAAGCTAGAATAGGTTTGAGATTCCAACATCGTGATGATTGCGATGAAATTAGAATACCACAAAATATTACAGGAAGTGCTGTAGATCCGTCTCAAGGAGGCAGGCCTACAGAAGATAATACAGATACACCTCCTGATCCTACACAAGGGGATACGTAGAATGGAAAAAATGTTTCATGTATACAGCCCTCTAACGGTTGAGAAACGTGCTACTAAAAAGAAGAAAGGTCTAGTTATTGCAGGCTATGCTAACACCACCGATAAAGATCGAGCGGGTGATATCATTACAGCCAATGCATGGGCCAAAGGCGTTGATTATTATCGCAAAAATCCTGTTCTTCTTTATCAACACGATCATAACAAACCAATTGGGCGTGTTCAAAAGATTTCTGTAGATCGTAAAGGTATTTTTGTTGAGGCATACGTTAGTGACGCAGCAGAAAAACTTCACGGTGTGCAAACACTTATTAATGACGGAGCTTTAAAGAGCTTTTCTGTAGGGTTCCGCGTTAAGGATGGTCGCTATGATCGAAATACAGACACAACACAAATTACTGATGTAGAACTTCACGAAATTAGTGTTGTATCCGTTCCTTGCAACCAAGAAAGCTTATTCAGCGTTAGAAAAAGTTTTGAATCTAACGATGAATATGAAGACTTTAAGAATAGTCTCAAAGAGGCTAGTCTAAAAGACGAAGTGAAAATGATGGAAGGCATTTATGTCGGAATAACTGGTAGCAAAGCTGGTCATTATCATACTATGGAAATGGATGATAGTGGCAATGGTGTTACTACCTATTCCTCTCATGGCCAAAAGCATTATCACAAAATTGTGAATTATACTATTGAAGAAGCAGAAGGGCACAGTCACGAAATTGTGTTCTTAGTTCAACCTTCTAACAATGTTGATTCACCTGATAAGACAGATGGAGAAGCCCGTCCTATGTCTCCTAGTGAGACTGAGGCAAACGGTGGGTCTAAAAACCCTAATTATTCATCTGTTACTCTATATTCTGAAGAGGAGAATACTATGACTAAAGACGTTGAAACAAACGAAACAGAAGAAGTCATTGTTGCTGCCGCTGAAGAAGAAGAGAAGGAAATTATTAAGGAAGTCAATCTTGCTGAAGACGTAGACATTGAGAAACTATCTGAGGAAGATGATGATGAAGAGGTCGTAAACCTTTCATCTGATCCTTATGAGCTAATTCCTTTTGTTAATCTTCTTAGTGCAGAAACCGCACAAATTAAAAATGGTGCTTTTGTAAAAAATGAGGGTAAAAGGTATCAGACTGTAAAAATTGCTACTGCCCAAAACCCTATTTTTCAATTTTTAGAAGTTGACTTAAATGGAAAATCATTAGATAATACAGTTACGATCCCTGCTGAAAATTTATCAGTAGTGAATTTTTGGGACATCGGATCACAATTTGATTTAGATGTTTCAGTAACAGAATTTAAAAATCTAAGTGACGGAGAAAGAGCTTCAATTAAAGAAGATTTTGAAAACCTAGTCACACTTTCTGAGCAAGAGCTTTATGCAGTAAAAGATAACGAAGCTATTAAAAATAGTGAACTTTTACAGGAAAAGCTGAATAAAACAATTAACCTAACCACTGTCCCATCCACAGAATGGAATGATACAAACTACCACATTGCTAAAATGATGATTAATAACATCGAAAAGCTTAAGAGTATTGACTGCAACGATGGCGAAGAGACTTCCAAGGATCTAGCCTTATTAGTAACCGGTCATAAGACTACTAAGACTATAAAGGAGAATGAAACAATGGCAACCGAAAATGCAGGTGATCCAATTGTACTAGAGACTGAAAAGGCTGCTCCTGCAACTGAAACAGTTGTAGAAAAGGCCGCAGAGGAAGTCTCCAGTGTAAAAGTTGGAGAAAACAACACAGAAAAGCTAGTTGAAAAAGCTGGTGAAGCTGTTCTAAAAGAATCCGACGAAGTTGACCGCCACGGTGAATCAACCCGTCAAACTCGTGAAGAACTTGATGAACTCAAGTCTCAGATCGCAAAATATAAAGACGAGATTAAAGCAATCTCTGATAGCAAGCATGTCTATCAAGCTCAGAAGACTTCAAGCAAGTATTCTGAAAAGGAAATGGCTAATGCTTTCCTTCTTGCTAAGGCTCTCAATCGTCGTGACCCATTTGATACCAAACTCGGTAATCAGATTAAGGCCGTCACTTCAGTTGATCAGTTCCTAAGCAACTTCTCAACAAATATCTACGAAGAAATGGAGCAGCAGCTCGTTATCGCTCCTATGTTCGATAGAATCCAGGTCGATGCGAAGACATTCCGTGTCCCCGTAGCCGATGAGGATACCGACGATCAGGTAGCACAATTCGCTTCTGGCACATATGCCACAGGTGTTGGTGATACCACAAACGTCCCAACCTCAAACCAGAACGCAATTAAGTCAGTAGACTTTACACCACACAAGTTCATGGTTACAACCCATCTTGCCAAGGACGAAGAAGAGGATACAGTTCTTCCTCTAATCGACTTCCTCCGTCGCGCAGCAACCCGTCGTCTATCACGGTCAATTGATAAGGCAATCCTTCGTGGTACTGGTGCTCTTACTGGATTCACAGCTAACCCAGGTGGCACATCAACTTATGCCTCTGTTGTTAAGGGTATTACCACAATGGTTAACCAAGTTGCTACAGACGGTCTATCAGTTCGCACCGCCGATGGTGATACAAAGGCTTCTGCCGCAAATATCGCATCAGCTCGCGCTCTTATGGGCAAATATGGTCTACAGCTTGGTGATCACCTCGTATACCTCACCACAATTGAAGGTTACAACGAGCTAGTCACAACTTCAGACTTCCGCACAGTTGACAAGTTTGGTCCAAACGCAACATACCTCACAGGTTCTGTTGGTGCAATCTATGGTATTCCAGTTGTTATTACTGAATTCCTTGATAACGTTGGTTCAAACTCAGCCGACATCGGTGCTCTAGTCTACAAGCCAGGCTGGATGATCGCAGAACGACGTGGTATGGAGATCGAGAGCGAGTACGAACCCCGCCAGCAGGTCACAGCGATGTACATGAGCACACGCTTTGACTTCAAGGCTCTCTCAACCACTGGCTCAGGCGCAGGTGCAAACGTTTCTTCCACCTACGGCTACGCTGCAACAATCAGAACACTCGCCTAATTTAATTTAGATTAGAGAATATTCTGATTAACCTTTAAGGGAGAGGGAGGTAGGATCACCTGCCTCCCTTTCTTACTATAAAACAAGGAGATAATTTTAATGCTTGATGAAATTATGAACATTGATGATGAAGACGAAGCCCGTACTATTCTTATGAAGCGCGGTAATGGGCTAGGGCAGGTAGAACTGTATATCGAAGAGTGGAAAAAAGCTAAAGCTGCTTCTAAACCGGCTCCTGCTCCAATTAAGAAAAAGGTGGTTAGTGCTACTTCCGTAGAGACTGTAGCAACAGCTAAACCAAAAACAACAATCGTTACTAAATAAAAAAGGGGTGAGAGATGTCTAGCAATTATGGTAAATATCCATATGTAACTTTAGCACAGATAAAAAATTATCTAAATATTACAAGCTCTAATGAAGATGCTAGACTCAGCAATCTTATTTCTTTTGCTTGTGGTGCGGTAGAAAATTACATTGGACACGAAGTTCTAAGTAATTCTTATTCAGAAGTTTTTGATGGAGGAAAGTCTTCAGTTTTTGTTTCTCGACTTCCTTTACAAGATGTACACTCTATTTCTGAATATGATGGTACTGCTTACCGAAAATTAAATAATCCACAATCAGACGGATCTTCAGTAACTCGAATTGATTCAAATCACACTTTAACTCGCAGTGGAGGACCCGTCTTAAAAACTAGATATAAAAAGTTCGGGGACTCCTCTGTGTTTTTTGATGGTTCTGATGATTTTATATTTTTAGCAGATTCAAATGACTGGTATTTTGGAGATTCCGATTTTACTATTGATATGCAAGTGAGATCAAATTCTTACTCTGCAAATACTACTTTTATCTCACAAGCTGCGGATGCAGATAATCTTTGGTCCCTCGGTTATGATACTACAAATGGCTTTACTTTTAGAGCAGTATTTGGAGGTACTGAGGTTGTAAATGTAACACACGCAGCATCAACTGGTTATTCAGCTAATACTTTTCATCATGTAGAAATCGTAAGATCAGGTTCTTCTTGGAATTTGTACAGAGATGGAACTTCTATTGCTTCACAAACAACCTCTAATGTAATGCCGGATATTTCCGCTCAATTAGAATTTGCTCGTCAGAACGTGTCCTCTAGTTATAAATATTTTAATGGTTTTATTGATGAGACTCGTATTTCTCATGTAGCAAGACATACTGCTGCTTTTACTGCTCCTTCTTATCAACACGCGACAGATGATGACACTGTTTTACTAGTTCATTTTGATGGTGCTAACGATAATTCTGATTTTGCGGATGATCATGCTTCTGTAGAAGACTTTTTATTCTATCCTAATACTGGTGAAATTACTAAGAATATTGGAGATGGAACAGGAGACTTCGGTCTTACAATTGTAGGAGCTGCTGTATTTAAAAACTATCCTCGTGGAGTTCGTGTAACTTATAAATCAGGGTATGCTTCTGGTAGTGTTCCTAACGACCTTTTAATGGCTACTATGGATTATGCTAAAATGCTTCATAAAGACCGTCAAGAATCTCAAGGTTTCACTTTTCAAGGAGAGAACGTACAGGATAGACAGTTAAGTTCTAATTTTCCCCCTCATATCCGGCGTATTTTAGATTTATATAGAGTGATCATTTAATGCTTAAGGTGGTCAATAATGTAAGAGTTACTGGTCCTGATGGAAGAGTTTTTAAAGGGCCACAAGCTTTAGATTTACTATTTAATTCTAGACAAAAAATAGGCCCTGCTCGATTTTATCTAAAACCTAACAATGAACCTTTATCTAAAGCTTTATTTAGTATCTACTCTAGATTATCTAATCTTGTGGATAGAGCCGTTGTCGAAAATTTAGGTGGTACTATTATAAAAGGTAAAGCTGGATCTGGTGTTATACCTGATTTTATAACCTATGATGAAGAAGGAGAGGTAGACGTATCAGAAGGTAAAGCTATTTCTACAAGAGTAGACGCCTCTGGACAAGTTACTCGGGCTAGAGAGATAGGAGTGGCAGGCGGTAAGGGTATTAATTTAAGGCGTACTAGTAGATTATTAACAGGTTTTTCTACCGATGCTACTGGCGCGGCACGGGCAGTAGAAGAAGATGTAAGTTTTTCAAAATCTTTTATTTCTCAACTACTAGCTTTAAAAAATGATAATAGCGGGTTAAAAGCTTTTTTAAATAAAAGCCGATCTCCTGCTGCTATCGCATTAAGAAAAAACTTTGAACTAAAATCTGCAAATATTAGAGTCCCTATTCAAGTGGGTAATAGAAGAATAGTAAAATCAATCGGGTGGTCATGGAAACAAATAAGTCGTAACCCGAAAGCTAAGATAAAAGTAACAGAAGGTAAAAAAGGCGAAGTATTTTTTCAAATATATTTTACCGAAGCAGAAGTTAGAAAATCGCTCAATAACGCAAATGCTCGTTTAGATGTGGAACTAAAGAAAATCAGTAGTCAACTGGCAAGAGATTTAGCGGCAGAGTTTGCCCAATTTTCTCCTCAAGTAATTCAGTTTTTAAATAGTCAAATGAAAGGTCAATTTGTGATTGAATATGACAAAGGATCTGCTCTTTTAGGAAGAGGTAGTATAGTAGCTAAGACAAAAAGAAAAAAAGCTGCTACAAGACTAAAAGTTATTTCTGATATTCAGTTAACTGCTTTAGTACAGCAAGAGACAGAGCGCCGAATGCCTAGAGGACCAAAAAGAGGAGAACCTCTCAGTCCTACTGTACTAACTTATAGAACTGGTCAATTTGTAGAATCAATTAAAGTAATGCAAAATATAAGAAGCAATATAATTAAATATTACTATGCTCCTAATTATCGTGTACATGAGAAAAGAGGCGCTAGAGCGCCTAGATTTTTGCTACAAGGGTCTATAAGAGATGTAGTAAAAAGAGTGTATGGAGAACGTTTTAGAATTATAAGAGGTTTTTAAACTGGGCACGAATCTGTTTTGAGAATTTAAGATTTGCTTTATAAAAGTCAATTTGCTATACTATGAAAAGGTAGAAAATAAATGGCGTTAAGTCGAAGAAAAGATATAACCGAGTTATTGGTATCTGAGCTAAAGAAGATAAATGGTGATGTTTCTACATTTGACGCTTCATATACCTATAACTTAAACATTTCTAATAATTGCTTTCGTCGTATGATATTTTTAGACGAAATAAATGATTTTCCTACAGTGTGCGTAAATGCAGGTACAGAAACCAGAATTTATGATACCGCAGGATTAACTACTGGAGAACTAAACATAAATGTTCGTTCCTACGTTAGAGCAGAAAACCCTATAACAACCGCAGAAAGTCTAGCAGATGATATAGAACATGTTGTATACAACTTAGGAGATAGATCAAGTATTGGAATACTGGATATGATAATAGAAGGTGTTTCTACAGATGAAGGTTTAGTAGCTCCCTTTGGCATACTAGAGATTGATATTTTAGCAAGATACCAATTAAATATATAAGGAGTTAAATTAAATGTCAGCCCAACTTAACCTACAAAGAAACACAAAAGTGTTTATGTCCACCGTTGATATTGCCAGCGGTGCGACAGTAACAGCCCTGACTCCTGCAAACACATGGCAAGTAGAAATTCTTGCTGGTTATGCTGTTTCACAGGCTGCTGCAACTCAGGATATTACATCACTCGAAAGTGGTCTAACACCTGATCGTTCACAACAAAGATTTAATACTGCCCTAAACCCAGTTGACTGGAACTTCCAGGCCTATCTAAAGCCAACAGGTCTTACAAAGACCGCAGGTGGTTCAAATAAGGCTGCTGAAGGTAATTCTATGCCTTGTGCTGATTGGTTTATGTGGCAAGCACTAATGAGTAATACTGCTTTTGCTTCTGGATCAGAACTTCAGAGTACTTGGCAGGCTGATGGTAAATTTGCACTTGGCGAGCGAGCTGCTGGATCAAACGTATTCCAGCATTCCTCTAACTTCGCTACCGCAACTGAGTACCATCTATACTTTAAAATGGATAACGTTTTTTATCAAGTTTCTAACGCTACTGTTAACCAAGGTTCTGTTGATGCCGCAATTGATGGCATTGCTACGACCACTTGGACAGGCTTCGGAACAAACTTGATTGAGCTTCGCGATGATAAACGAAACAATGCTGTTTCTGTATTCGGCGGAACTCTAAATGCTGGGACAGATGTAACAGCCAACTCTAATCAGTATGCACTGACAGCTGAAGCTTCATATCATCCTTGGAACTCTTATAATGTTTCTGGCACAATATCATCAGCCAGCTTCATTAAGAATAGACTTTCAACAATTGATGTTAAGCACGCTGAAAGTGCATCTGCAGCGGGTATTGACTTTACATTCCCAGTTACAGCACTCAGTTTTGATTACAATAACAACATCACATACTTAACACCAGAAGAACTAGCAGCTCTTAACTCACCAATTGGTCAGTTTGCCGGTGCTCGTGCAATTTCTGGATCTCTAAGTGCATACTTACGTGGTGGCTCAGATAACTCAGCTCAGTTCTTGAAGCAGATTGTTGAAGATGGTCGTACCTCTTCTGCAGCTACTTCTAACGCTAACCTTAAAATTGGTGGCGCAACTGCACCATTCTTTGCCATTAATATGCCAAGAGTTCAGTTCGAACTTCCAGTTCATGCTATTGAAGATGTGATTGGTGTTTCTGTCAACTTCCTTGCCCAAGAAACAACTAAGGGTACTGGAGATGAAATGACACTTATTGTAGAAAAGTAAATTAAATGAACTTTGAGGGGGTAAAATTTAATTCCATATGGGTGCTCACTATTAACAAACGTCAAACTTGCCCCCTCAGTTTGACAGGCGTTGAAAACTATAGTGAGCACCCTTTTTATTATTAACACAGAGGGGAAAAATAAATGAGTAAAATCTCAAACTTAATGGCTAAGGAAACAGTAATTGACGTAGAGTTTCCTGATATTGAAGGTTTCGTAGTTAACCTAGTTTATCTTGGTCGAGATGACCTAATGAAAATTAGAAATGCAAGTCTTACATACAAATTTAATAAGCGCACTCGTCAACGAGAAGAAGAAATTGATAACGATAAGTTTATTGAAGAATATGCTCGTAGAGCTATTAAAGGATGGAGCGGTCTTAAAGTAGGCTCTCTTCCAAAACTTCTTCCAGTAGATATTAGCTCTATGGATAAAGATGAGGCAGTAGACTATTCAGAAGAAGACGCACTTGATCTTCTACAAAATTCTACTATTTTTGATCAGTTTGTTACTGACGCCATGAATGACTACGAACAATTTTCGATTAGTAAAAAGGCTGAAGACTCAAAAAACTCGAAAAGTACCTCCGGCACAACTTCCAAGCAGGGGGAATGACCCAAGACCAGTATCTGTTAATGTGTGAACAGATGGGCTGGGATCCTAACCCTGATGAAATGCCGCCAGAGGTACATGAACTAAGTTATGAAGCACAACAAGCTCTAAGACTATTTAACGCTTTACCCGATAAGGTTGAAGGAATGAACGGTCTATGGTTAGGTAAAGATTACGCAGGTCTAGGAGACATAATGCGTATATATAAAATCGACGACAGTGAAGAAGTTTTCGATCTTCTTCAAGTTTGTGTTGTAGAAGCTGCTACTCATTACGAGCAACAACGTAAAGCTAGAGAAGCTGCTTCAAAGGTGAGACGCTAGTGGCAAGTATCAGAAATATCATTGAGACAATGTTTGTAACAAAGGGGGCAGAAAAAGCTGCTACCTCTACTCAAAATGTTACAAAAGCTCAAACTCGTCTTGGACAGTCTTCTGCTTCTGCAGGGCGTCAGTTTTCCGCACAAGCTTCTGGTTTAGGTGGTTTGGTTGCCGCCTATGCCGGTGCTGCTGCAACAATCTTTGCTATTTCTTCTGCCTTTAATGCTTTAAACCGAGCTGCTCAAAGTCAACAAGCTATTGATGGGACTAGAACTCTAGCTGCAACAGTTGGAGAACAGGGCGATAAAATTCTTTCAAAAATTCAAGAAATTACTAAAGGACAACTTAGCATTGCAGAAGCAGCTAAGACTACTAACCTTGCGTTATCCGCAGGATTTAATTCAGAACAAATTGAAAAATTAACAAACGTAGCCTTAAAAGCTTCTGTTGCTTTGGGAAGAAACTTGGTTGATTCTCAAGACAGGTTAATTCGAGGTGTTGCTAAGATTGAACCGGAAATTTTGGACGAATTGGGTATTATTGTTAGATTAGACGATGCGGTTAAAAAATACGCTGACTCTATTGGTAAAGCTGCTAGTGACTTAACTACTTATGAAAGAAGTCAAGCTTTTGCTAATGCTACTATTGATCAAGGTACTAAAAAGTTCTCTATTATTGATACATCAGTAACTACGAGCGCAGAGGCTCTAAATAAGTTTAGTGCTGACTTGCAAAATTTATCTGATAATCTACTAGGTATTTTGGCACAAGCTGTCGTTCCTTTCGTTAGTTTCTTATCTGGAAACTTTGCAAATACTTTAGCGGCAGCGGGTGTTCTAGGAGGGCTAATCTTTTCTAAACTCGCTGAAGTAACTAGTGCCGGTCTTGGTCGAGCTACTATATCTGTTCAAAATTTTGGTGCCAGATTAGCAGAAACTTTTAGTGCTAGAGCTGCTCAAGCAGGGGGACAGTTACAAGCAACTTTAGGAAAAGAATTAGATAGCTTTAACCTAAAATTAGTTAGAGGAACTAGAGAAACTCAAAATCAAGTCCGAGAACTAGTTAAACTAGGAAGACAAGGTACTTTAACTGCGGTAGAATTGCGTAGCCTAGTTAAAGCTTTAGAAGCGCAACAAAGAGCAGGAGTAAACGTTAAACTTGCTTTAGGTGCGGCGACGGAGGCGTATAAAAATTTAGGTCGTGGAGCACAAATCGCAGCTACAGCAACTGCTTTTGCCACTAAAGTTATTTCAGGAGCTACTAAAGCGGTTAATATATTAGTAGGTGCTATTGGTAAAATCTTTTTTATAGTTTCTATTTTTCAACTTTTATCTTCTACAATAGGAAAAGTTGTTTTTGGGATAGATTTATTTTCAGCAGCAGGCGAAAAGATTAAATCATTTTTTGAAGAATATACTAGAAAAGCAAACGCAGCAAACAGGGCACAAGCAGTTTTTAATAAGTTATTAATAGAAACTTCGGCCAATGCTTCATCTGCGATGCAAAATTTAAAGGGATTTCAGGATAAGGCTTTTACAAGAGATTTAAATTTTGTCCAGAGCTTTTTTGGTGCAGATGAACAAAAAACAGGAGCAGAAATTACTAAAACTGCAGAAAGATTAGCAACACAATTTCAAGAAGGATTTGCAAGACAGTTTAAGCAGCGTGGTGGGTCTAGACAAACAAACGATATTAGGCTTTTATTGCAAAGCGCAGGTATAGACACTCAAGGCATAGATAAAAATGAATTAAGAAGAATAGTTCAATTGCCTACAGAAGCTTTAGAGGAAAGAGAGAAGGCAATACGAGCACTTGCTGGAGATCAAATAGTAACACAAGTCACTAGAAAGTTAAAAGACGTTACTCCCGAGTTCCGAAAAGCCTTAAAAGACGCTGTTGTTAGCCCTATTTCAGGAGTGCAAGCAGAACTTCAAAAAGAAACAAAAAAGTTATATGAATATTTAGAAAATCTTGCTCCCGGAATAGCTAGCAGATTTCAAGCAGCTACTACTGCAATGACAAACGAAAAAGGAGTAATTAATAGATTTCAATTAAATCAAGATTTTAGAGCTGGGGTAGAAGCAGGAGCTATAGAGGCGGAAGAAGTGGACTCCGGCCCTCAACAAATATTTACTCAAGAACTTTTAAATCAATCTAAAACGTTAGGTATATTTTTGCCTATGCTTGTTGAGTATCAAAAAATGTTACAAGATACTGCTTATACTTCTGAAGGGTTGAGCAAGTCATCAGGGGCTTTACGTCAAACCTTTGAAAAACTTCTTAAAGAATTAGAAGGAATGGAAGGTATTGATGCAGCTGTGCTTACGCAAATAAAAGAGTTATTTGGTGAGGGTTCTATAACCAGAGAAGCACAAAAAGCAGCTGAGCGAATCGCCCAGTTAGGAGATTCTATAAAAAAGTTATTTGGTAAAGAAACAAAGGCTGCCGCAGATTTATATAAAGCCATTAGGGTAGAAGCTGATGGAACAGTAAAAATAAATAAAGATGCTGCTGATGTAGAAAAATCTAGGCTAAGTTTTTTAACTACTGCTTTAGGCAGAGAAGAATCAAGCAACGCAGTACAGCAATTAAAAAATAAAGCTGTTACAGCTTTAAAAGGTCTTTATGTTGAAATAAATCGAGAAATAGAAAAACAAAATAAGGCGTTGGATAAAGCTATTGAGAAAGCGCAGTTACAGCTAACCATTGAGACAAATAAGCTAGAAAAAATTAGTTTGCAAGGACAAATAGACAAAAGAAATAGGCAGATTGCAGCAGATAAAGATAAAATTTCTCAAGCCACCGCAGAAGCACAAGCTCAAATAACTAATGGACTCAAAGTACAACTAGACTATGAACAGGCAACATTAGAACTTGCAAAACAAGGTGTTGACGCTAAGATTGCTGCGGCCGAAGAAACTTTACGTCAAAATAACCTTTTAAGAGATCAGCAAAGAATAGCTGCTAAAATTGCTGCAGACGATGCCCGTATAGAAAATGCAAGAAAAAGCACTGTTGCTTCTACTTTTAGTAATCTATTTACTGATAGAGACAGACAAGCTATTGAATTAGAGGCTCTTCGTATTGACGCTTCTGAGGCAATAAAGCTTGCTGAAATTCAAAAACAACAAACTGCAGAAGAAATTGCTTTAGCAAAGAAAAAATATACAGACCAACTGGCACTACTTAATACAGAAAAAGGCATAATTCAAAAAAGATTTGAAATAGAAGAAAAAAAGCTTGAAAATGAAAAAGCTATTAATGCTGATAGAATAAAAGCCTTAAACGCAGAAAAAACAAGTGTAGGTCAAAATGCTACTGATCAAATTCGCCAAGCTGAATTAGACAGAGAGTCTAGATTGGCCCAAATTAACGCAACTCTTGCTTCTCAAAAAGTGCAAAAAGAACTTACAGATAAACAGTTAGATGTAATGATGGTACAAGCTGAAGCACTTGATAAACACCAAAAAGCTGTAGGAGATGCTTTGTTTCAACACGCTAAAAAAGTTACAGAAGCTATGGGTATGCAATTTGATCTAAAGAGAGATGATTTTGGAAAAACCCTTAATCTAGATGGTTTAGTCGAACAAGTCAGGCTGCTAAAAGCTAAAAACCAAGAACTATTTGACACGCAAGAAAAGATTGCTGGAACTCAAGCTAGTATTGCTCTGCAAGAAGAACAGAATAAAGTAGATGCAATTGAAGGCGCAAGAGATAAGAGAGTAGCCGCAATAGACTCTGAATTGAAAATTTTAAATATGCAAAAGAAGGCTTTTGGAGATAGAGAAGCTATCGTAGATATGCAAAAACAAACAGAGTTAGCTGGTCTAGAAGAAAGAATTAAAGCCGCTAAAAGACAAAAAGATATTGAAATAGACGCTTCTAATAGGACCCTGAAAGCAGCAGAGAATGAAGTAGAGGCAAAACTAAAAGCCATCGCAGCACAAGAACAACTTAATGAGATGTTAAATGACAAATTTAGAAAAGTAGCTAATGCAGCCGCTGGAATTGTTAACTCTAGATTAGATCAAGGTCTTGACGACTTGTTTACAGCTATGAAAGAGGGAACTCTTACTATGCAAAACTTTAAGCAAGGAGTTAAAGATTTACTCACAGACATTCTTGCAGACATTCAAAAAGAGATTGTTAAAGAGTATGTTTTAGCACCTATAAAAGATTTTGTAAGCACAGGCATAAGAAGTGTTGTTGATATGGTTACTGGTAGAGGTGCGAAACAACAGCAGCAACAAACACAAAACTTCAATCAATTAGCATCACAAATTAAAGCTAATGGAGCACAGCAAGCAAATATTACTGGAGACGCTCTCAAAGCACAGACTGATCTTTTAACTAAGACTTTTGGAGAAGTTACAAATGTTCAAATAGTAGGACAAATTGGTCCTCTACTAGTAACTACTACCGGTCAAGGACTGTCTGGTTTAGCTGGAAAAGCAGCTGGCGGAGTAGGAGGGTTAGGAAAAGGAGTAAGTTTTGATGGAACTACCTCTGATACACAATTTGGTTTCGCTGATTTAGAAGACCTAGAAGACGGATTTAATATGAGTGGATTTTCAGGATCTCTTGAGGACTATGCTTCTTCTGTAGGGTATGATATGAATGGTATAACTGACGCTTCTCAGATGGTCGGTATGGAGTTTAGTGCTCTTGGTACCGAGAGCTTTAGTCTTGGAAATTCTTTTATGAATTTAGGCAGTATAGCTCAAATGGCAGGTGCAGGGTTAGGCGCATTGGTTGGAGGAGCAATTGGAGGACCTGCAGGAAGTGCTATAGGTAGTATTATTGGTACTATTGGTGGTATATTCCTAAAGTCTATGTTATTATCAAGCGGAGGACTTGTAAATGGATACGGTGCTATAGGTAGAATGGCTGGAGGAGGAGCTGTCCATCGTTTTGCTGGGGGAGGGCTTCAAAGAGATAGTGTTCCTGCCCTTCTTGAGCCTGGAGAGTTTGTAATGCGTAAAAGTGCGGTAGAATCTATGGGACTCCCTGCTATGGAACGTATGAATGCTACTGGTAAATCTGGAATGCCTCCTGTAAAGATTCAAATAGAAAATTCAGGTCAGGAGAAAGATGCAGAACAAGGCGAGTCTATGATGGACGGAGAAGCAATGGTAGTTAAAATGATACTTAAAGACTTGAAATCTAATGGACCAATTAGAAAGAGTATTAGAGCTAACGGAAGATAATACCAAACAGTAAATAAATTAAAAAAGTTAGAGACTACTACTCACATTTTAATTTATAATGGCATTAGTAGTTTAAGTAATGAGAACTTTATGGAGATAAAAAATGGCAACTTATCCTGATGATGCAACAGTTTCTTTAACCGCTTTTGGGACTGTAGGGCTAAAAACTTATAATTCAACTGGGAGTGATATAGAATTCCCTCTTCCTTCTACTGTCTCTTTTGTAGGAGATGTAATAGTTACCATTGATGGTATTGTTCAAGATGTTTCTTCATACTACTTATCTAATTCTGGGGGTTCTGTTACTTTTATTGCCGCTCCAAACGCTACAGAGTTAGTATTTAAAACTATTGATTTACCTACTAGATTTAGAGCTACTCGCTCTTATCCAGCTGTTTATGTAGCTAGTTATTCTAATACTTCAGCTACTACAATTGATTCGAACACCTATTTGCTAAACGGAGTTCAAACGTCTTTTTCTCTTCCTACTCCCGCTTTAGGAAATTTTGGAGAAAACCAAGCGAATTCTATTTTTGTAACTCTTTCTGGTGTTTTACAAAACCAAGATGCTTTTACCTATCCGAGTGCTACACTAGGGGTAAATGGAATAGACTTTCCAGAAGCTCCTGCTATAGACGATGGAGGGGTAGACTATGCTAATACTACTCTTGAAATTAGAACTTTGATACCTCAAGTAGATTCTATAGGTAGATTTACAGATATGAGGGATAGGAAACCTTCTAATGGTTTTTCTATAGATAGAGAATTTAGTACTAAAAAATACGAGAGTCAATCTGGTTATGAAAAGCGTAGATTAATGAGCAGAAGAAGCAGGAGAACTTTTGAGCTTACTTATAATAATATTTCTGGTGTAGAGAAACAAGCCATAGAGGATTTTTATACTGCTAGAAATGGAGACTTTGAAACTTTTACTTTTGATTTAGCCCATATTAACTCAGCTGGTACTGTTAGAACTCGTTTTGATGGTCCTATACAAATAGAACAAGTAATTTCTGGAGGAAGTGCTCTTACTCAAAATTTTTATTCAGTTCAAATAACTTTAAAGGAAGATTTTAGCTAATGAGTTCTAGAGTATATGATTATATTTTAACGGTATCAGATACTTCTCCCTTTAAACAAGGCAACACTATTTTAGGGTTAACTTCTAATGCTTTTGGATATATAGCTAATGTAGACTCTTCCACAAGCAATATTAAAGTTAAAATGTCTAACGTAGACCAAGAGTTTTCTGTGTCAGAGTCTGTTGTTAGCAATCACTATTTAATTTCAAATACTTTTCACTCTAGTACCCATACTGTAAGTGCAACTCCAGGTGGCGGACAAAGTTTATTTATTTCTGTTTCTTCTCCAGTTGACACGGATATTATTTCTGAGTTAGATGTATTTGTAGGTTCTAATCTAGCTCAAAGATCTGGTTGGACTTATCATACTGGTAATAATCAACTAGAGTTTTTTGCTTTTGCTACTCCAAATGCTGGTTCCGTTGTTACTATTAGAAGACAAACTGGAAATACTCAAGCATATTCTTTTCAATCCTCTCATCAACATTTAGGAAACGTTCAAAGCTCTACAACGGCTACTATAAGCGCTATTTATAATAGTCCTTTCATTGCTACTTTAAATGCTTTTACACAAGCTCCTATTGTTAGACTTGTAGAAGTTTATTACCCAGGAGAATGGTATCCTCCTAATGAAGCTGGTAATCCTTCTGGCACTGGTGCGGGGTATGCATGGCCTACAGAAACCCCTTTAAGATTTGCAGAGGTTATTGGAGACATTTATTCTGATTTATCTTATAATGTAACATTTAAAGGAGAAAGCTATACGCCGTATCCTATGGAAGCAGACGGTATTGCAACTTCTTCTGACGGTACTATTGATCGAGTAACTTTTACAATGTCTAACTATGATAACTTAATTACTACTTTTGTTGAGAATCCTTATATAGTTGGGAATGTAACTTCTAATTCGGCTCAAGGATATGTTAATGGAGAGCTTGTGTATGGTCTTGACCCTAGAACTGTTACAGGCAATACTCATTATAATCAAGATACTGTAGATAATATATATGGAGGGGCTAACTCTCCTTGGTTATATGATCAAGCTACCTCTTTAGGAGAAACTTGGAAAAATTTAAAATCAGATAGTAGAGATTTACTTGGCGCTGTCGTCGAGTTTAAAACTACTTTTGCTAACCATTTAAAATACTGGCCAGAACATTCAAAAATTGATTATATGTATGATAATGTAGTTTCTGTTTTAAATGGCTCTCCTTATAGACCCGGAGACAATGTTACTACAACACTCTCTACAAACACTGTTCAAATTCAAGATATTCAAGAAGAAAGAATATTGTTTTTATCTGCTCCTTTAACTAGTGGACAACGTAATGAAAATTTATACATAGTAAATGATAACTACGACGACGAAGCTTATGTTAGAGATGTATTTAAAGTAACTAAACTTAATTTGTTAAATGAAACCGTAGCTGAATTTGAGCTTACTAGTTGGTTACAATATTTTAAATTACAATTACCAAAAAGAAAATTTTTTAAAAACACCTGTCAATGGGTTTATAAAGGATCTGAGTGTCAATACCCAGGTCCTGGTAGTCTACCCATTCCCGGCACTTTTCCTCCAAAAACTTCTAATGCTAACCCAATATTTGCTAATAATCAGGCTGCAGTATCCGACTCTGATGATGAATGTTCAAAGTCTTATGAAGCGTGTAGAATTAGAAACAATACTGTTCATTTTGGGGCATTTCCAGGAACAGGAAGGCAGATACCTAAACAATAATGGCAATAAAAGGGTGTATATTACCTTGGATTCATTTGCATGGTAATATGAGAGGGGAATACAAAGCTTGTTGCTTTTCAGATTCTTTTTCAAATAAAGATTCTTTAGGAGATAATTCACAATCTATCATGGATGTGTGGCATGGAACTCCTTATATAGAATTAAGAAAATCTTTTTTAGAAGGTAAAATACCAGAACAGTGTTACAACCCTTGTTTTAAAAAAGATGAATTAGGCGTTTGTGAAAATCCAAAAAATAACGCTAACAATTTTTGGAAACACAAAGAGCATCTACAAAAAACACTTACCCCTCCTCCACCCCCTTATATAGATTTTAGAGTAGGAAATACTTGTAACTTTAGATGTAGAACTTGTGGTCCTGCTTCTAGTACTGCTTGGATAAAAGAGGGTAAAAACTTATTTTCAATTCAAGGCAAAAAAGAAGAGCGGTGGGATAATGATTTATTCTGGGAAGGATTAGAGTTAATATATCCTAACTTAGAGGTTTTATATTTTGCAGGAGGAGAGCCTTTAGTATTAGAGCAACACTATAAAATATTAGAATATTTAATCTCTAAAGGTAAAACTGACATAAATGTGCAGTATAATACTAATTTATCTATTTTAAAATTTAAAGAATATGATCTTCTAGACTTATGGAAAAAGTTTAAAAAAGTAAACTTGTGGACTAGTTGTGATGGATATAAAAACGTATCAGAGTATGTTAGAAAAGAGTTAGTGTGGGAAGAATTTGAGTCTAATGTAGAAAAAGTTAAGCCCTATGTTACTACTATTAGCTCTGTAGTATCAATTTTAACCATATACTCTATGCCTAAGTTGCTTTTATGGGGAAAAAGAAAAAACATTCCTGTGTTTGGAACTACGTTAGTTACTCCGTCCTATTATTCTTTACAAATACTACCTGAAAATGAAAAAAGAAATATTTTAATATATTACAAAAGTTTTATAGAAAATAACAAAAAAGATTTACATATATCGGATATACGTCATATGTCAGACTGGTTAAAATATATGAAAGGAGAGCTACCAGAAAAAGAAAAATTGTCTTCTCTATTTAAGAAAAATACTGGATTATTAGATAGAAATAGAAATGAAAATTTTACTGATGTAGTTCCAGAATTAGCAGATTGGTACAATGGACTTAAAATATCTTAAATATTTAGGACTTAAACACAATTACACAGAGCATAATTGTATTACTTTGATAGATTCTATTTATAAAAATGAACTTAATTCAAACGTATTTGAGGGGCTGTGGGAGTATTTAGAGTTACCGGAGGGTAGGCCGAAAGATGGAAGAGGTTGGATGAAGCGTTTTTCTATATCCTCCTTAGAAACTTGGGCATCTACAGTTGCTACAAAAGTTAACTTGACAGAGTTACAAGAATATGATGTAATAATATTTAAATCAAGAAGACTAATACCTACTCATTTTGGATTATATGTAGAGAATAATAGGTTTATTCATTTAGCAGAGGGGAAATTCTCTAAAATTGATGTACTGGATCAAGAGTATAGAGAAGAAATTGCAAGTATATGGCGGTGGAATGGGATAGATACGTAGGGCTTCCTTTTAAGCATCTAGGATTAGACTTAGAAAAAGGCATAGATTGTTTTAATCTAATTAAATGTATTTATAAAAATGAACTTGGAATAGAAATACCGTATACTACTAGAGACTGGTGTAAAATAGTAGATGAATACTGGTATCAAAATATTCACGAAGATTATATTAAAAAAGCGTCGTCAAAAGATTATGGCTGGAAAAGAGTAAAAGAACCAAAAGAGTTTGATGTAATAACTATGGTTCTGGGGTCTTCTACAATAACTAATCATTGTGCCATATACATCGGACATAATAAAATTTTACACACTTTTCAAAACCATAAATCACATACATCAGTTTATGGTAATTATTTTAAACAATATACAATGGGGGTTTACAGGTGGATAGGTTTACAAAATTAATTGAATCTTTTAAAGAGCATATGAAAGAAAATCCTAATGTAGAATGCTGTGGTATTATTACAAAGGATTTTTCTTATGTTCCCAGTAAAAACCTTAGTCCTCAGCCAGCAGATTCTTTTGTTTTAAATCCTACAGATTTAGTTAAATATTGGGATAATTGTTGGGGAATTTTTCATAGCCACCCTTTACACCATGATGACCTTCCTAGTGAAGAAGATAAAAATTCTGCTTTTTATAAAGAGTATAAATTTGTAGTAGGAAATTTAAATGGTTCTTTTTATCAATACTGGTTAAATGATCATAATATGTTAGAGTTTAAAGATTTTAATGAGGAGTCTTTGGTATGTTAATAACTTTGAATTTTCACCCGACTTTATATAAGTTTACTGGGGGTGTAAAGCAGCACAATATAGAAGTTGCTAAGTTAAAAGATATTAAAGATGCTTTAGTAGTCTTATTTCCTAAAATGAGAAGGTATATCCATCTAATTATGAATAACTCTTTAGGGAAAGAAAATTTATGTTTAGTAAAACCTGATGGAACACCTGTAACTAGGAAAGAGTTTGAGTTTAACTTAGTTCAAGATGATGAGTACACACTTTGTCCCGTTGTTGCAGGAGGAGGAAGAAAAATTCTTCCTATACTAATGATTATAGCAGCTGTTGTTATGATTGCCTATGCTCCTGCGATTGCTGCGGGTCTTAATTCGGCAATGGGACTTACTGGAACTGCTGCAATTACCGCAGGTAGTATTGTGTCTGCAGGTATTAGTTTAGCTTTAAGTGGGGTGATGCAGTTACTAGCTACTCCTCCGAAACCGCCTTCAGCAGAGACGTCTAACTCTTCTCAGCAAAGAAGAAATAATGATATGTTTGATGCTATGGAAAACACTACAGACCCGAATACTTCGGTGCCTCTTATTTATGGACTTGCTAGAGTTTCAGGACAGATGTTAAGCGGTCACGTAGAAACTATGACTCATGGAGAGTCTGACACTATTTTTGTCAGAGATTTATTATACGCAAAAAGCTCTGAAATAACCAGAGTAGAGGGTTAATAATGACTATTATTTATATTGATGATAAAGCAGTTCCTCTTATTGAAGGAGGCGGAGGTGGTGGAGGCTGTTTTGCCTCTGACACTCTTATCTCTATTGAAGACGGTCAAAAACAAATTTGTGATATTGAAGTCGGAGATAAAGTATGGGCTTATGATGAAATAGGTCGGCCTGTCTTATCTTTTGTTACTGAAACTTTTTATCATCAAAAAGATAAAATCTATAGAGTTAATCATGAAACTGGAAATATTGATATTACCTTAAATCACTGGGTTCTTAAAGAAGATGGTGAATATCAAGAAATGGGAGACTTTGTTGTTGGAGATAGATTATTAACAACAGATAACCAATTATCTAAAATTAATTCAATAGAGTTTTTAAAAGAAGAACCTGTATACAATTTTAAAGTATCTCACTTACACTCTTACATTGCTAATGGTATTAAGGTACACAATGGCGGTGGCGGAGGTAAAAGCGGTGGCGGTGGCGGTACAGAAACTCCAAATAATTTATTCTCAACTGATGTTTTATTTCTTCAACTTGGACTAGGCGAAGGACCTATTTACAGAATTAATCCTAATGGTCCTCAAGATATCGAGTTTAATGAAGGGCTTATTGATGATCTATTAATTAATGGTTTAGTAGATGATGAAAAGTTCTTTATATTTAATAACACAGGAACAGTATCTCAACAACCTCTACCTCTATTTGGTGATTTTGTATTTGTTCCTCAAAGACTCTCTGGAGCGACTGAGCTTAAAAAAGGAAACTTAGATGGAGTAGCTAGATCTTCAGTAGATAAACAAAATACTAGTCCTACTGCTTTGACCGCTATTAAATTTTATTTTACTATCGGAGGACTTCAAAAACAAAACACTAATGGCGACATTTTAGGAAGTTCTGTTACAGTAAAGGCTACTGTTTATGATAGGACTGGGACTACTGAAATTGCTTTTAAAGAAAGAACTATTTCAGGAAAGACAAATGTTGCATATTCTTTTGATTTATTTCTTGCTATTCCAGCAGAACACGTTTCTGATTTAGGTTATCTTTTTACAATAGAAAAAACAAGCGCAGACAATTCTTCTTCTAAAGTTCAAGAAAATGTCGCTTTCCAGGGCTGGACTGAGGTAATTGAGACTCCTATTGGGTATGTAAGAACAGCTACAGTTGGGTACGCTTTAAAAGCTTTTGCTGAACATAAAGGGTCTATGCCTGCAATTACTCAGATGGTAAAAGGCTTATTAATAAAGGTTCCTTCTAACTACAATCAGCCTATTTTAGAAAACGGAGAAATTGATTGGAGAGAGGTAGAAGTATCAGATGCAGATAGGTCTACTTATCAATTTAGACTACAAAAAACAGGTCCCACTCTTCAAAGCTCTCCTTTAATATATGACGGATTATGGGACGGTCAATTTGTTTACTCTTGGACTCAAAACCCTGTTTGGGTAATTTATGATATGCTTACTAATAGTTCTTATGGATTAGGCATACCAGAGGATCACATTGATAGATACTCGTTTTATGACGCTGCTGTATACTGTGATGCTTGTGATATCACTACAGGAATATTTCAAGGAGTTGACGCGGCAGCAGACGGAACTTACCGTAATAAACCAAGGACCACTAAAAGTTCTGTTTCTGAAACTTTACAAGGATTACCTCCTGGTACTTCTGTTAAAGAGCGTCGGTTTATATACGATGGGTCTTTAGGTGATAAAAAACAGGTTATGGATGTTGTTAATATAATCACAATCACTTTTAGAGCTATTTTATTCTATAAAAACGGAAAGTTATTCTTATTCCAAGACAGACCTGATAGTTTACCTGTAGCTATATTTAATGAAACTAATATACTAAAAGACACTTTTAGTATATCAGGAATTGATGAAGAAGAATTAATTACTGGTGTTAATATAACCTATACAGACCCTACTAATCATTATAGGCAGGAAGTTCTTAGAATTGATGATGCTCGCGCATTAGACGAAAGAAACGGTATTGAAAATGTTATTGATATAGCAACGGATGGAATAACAAGAAAAAGTCAAGCTATTAGATTAGCGCAATATATGATTGCTGACAAAAAATACTCTAGGAGAAAAGTTAATTTTAAAACCACTTCTGAAGCTTCTGAGTTAAAACCAGGAGATGTAATTTCTGTATCTCAAAAAAGTGCTAGTGTTTCTTGGGGTTATGGAGGCATTGTTTTTGAAGATACTCCTAGTAGCGGGGCTTCAACATCTAATATTAAATTAGAACATATTAGCGCTCCTTCTTTGACTAGCACCATCTTCACTGCTAATTCAGGGCCTCTAGCCTTAAGAGTAGCTAGTACAAAAAATGGGCATGTTGATACTTACGTAATTAGTAATACTTCTTATAGCCTTAGTAATACTGCAAACGTTTCTGGAGGGACTGAAATCGCTGAAGTGGTTGCTTTATCTAAGTGGAATAATGAAAATAAAAGTTTTGATACTATTACTTGGGGTGATTTAAACCGACCTAAAAGGTATGATGTCTGGTCTTTAGGAGAGATTAATGATCCTACTGATATTTACACTTCTTTATCTGGAAAGCTTTTTAGAATAATTAATCTAAAAAGAGACAAAGAAGAAAAAATTGATGTAGAAGCTACAGAGTATATCCCTACAGTTTATACTGATTCTGATACTTTGATTAACTACTCCCCTTTATTATTCAATGATTTATTTGATCCCCTTAGAAAACCTCCAGCTCCTCAATTTACTCTTCGTTCGATTCCAAAAAGGGATTTAGACGGGTCAGTATATACAGATATTGAAATTAATGCTGTAACAGATAGAACTGGGTATTCAAATGAATTTAGAACTGAGTATTATCGGTCTAGGCCTACTACCTCACTTAAGTTAATTTCTAACGCTACTCCTCAAGCATCTAGAGATATTGTAGAAATGAATTTAGACAATATTGAAAATGTAACAGAAGGAGAGTCTTGTATAATTTATGGGAAAAATGGTTATTCTTTTGAATTTGCAACCACCCGTTTGTTAGTTCATGGATATTCTAAAGTAGACGAAGCTCCTGATAAAGCAAATGGTAATATTTCTTTATCAGTATCTGGTTTTGGTGGAATAATTGATAAAAACTTTGGTTCCGATATACATGTTTTAGACGTAAATAATACCTTTGATTTTGCAGGCTTAAAAGGTAACGATAGAATTTCTTTACCCATAAATCAAAAAGTTCAAGGAGGTTCTGGAGACGCTGCAGGGTTACTTGGTTTTATAGGATCAGATACTAGATTAGCAAGATATAGTGCTAACGTAGTTGGATTTGATAAATCTGCTCACACGATAAAAATTGATAATGATCATTCAGGCGCTTCACAATTAGTAAGTTTACTTCCTAATCCTCCTTTTTTCATAAACGTACCCCAGGTAGTTGATCATAGATTTTTTGCTAATAATACTCTTTATGTAACTGGTAATTATTTAGAGGTAGTCAGAACAAATGTAGCTACAACTACTAACTTATTTGAAACTCATACCTTCAAACAACCTCTTGGTATTTCAGTTAGGCATTCAGGGTTTGTAGATGTATTTTTAAATAATGAAGCAACATCAAACTTTACTCTAGAAAAAGGGTTAGACAATTTAGCCAATTCTCAGGTTAGTATTTCTTTATCCTCTTTACCTACAGCAGAAGCTAATATTGATATTAGAGTCACAGCAAATGTTTATACTCCTCCTATTATCGAAAGAGGAGACAATGTGACTTGGAATGTAGGTAATACTTATGGAATTTCAGACACTACTTTTGATATCGGAGCACCTTCTTACAATGCTTATCTAACTGCTAATGGTATATTTAGAGTTACTTTAGATGATAACATTAAATCTAACGTAGCCCAAGCTTATGCAATTAATGTTACTCCAAATCCTATTGGACTTGTAGGAAATTTAAATGTTGGAGCAAAAACTTTTACTTTTGATTACGATCATACAAGATTTCCAGGTCTACTAAATTTAGCTAATAATGCAGTTTACAGACTAAACGTTCCTTTAGATAACTTCACTCCTTTAGATTTTGATAGTGGTACTAATACTAGATATATACACAGAGCAGAAGCAGGTGTTCACGCAGTAAGGGCTAGAAATGTTAATAAGTTTGGAAGACGTAGTGACTTTGTACAAAAAGAAGTTGTTGTAAGAAACATTCCTATCAAAGCTGTTTCTAACTTAAATATTATAGAAGAAATTTATAAAGACTCTACAATTGGTGTAGCTGTTAGAGCTATTATTATATTTGACCATATTGAAGGACAAGAAGTTACTGATTATGAAATTTCATACAAAATAACTGGAACTGCTACAGGAGATTTAACATCCTTTAACACTGTAAAAGTTTCTGCTGCTGGTGTAGATTCTGATGGTAAAATTAGATTTAAAATAGATAATATAGAAAAAGGATTAAATACTAACCCTAATACTGTTACTGCTAGGGTTACTCCTTTAAATAAAAATATTAGAGGCTCTACAGTTGCTAAAACACAAGAAATTATAGGAAAACTTGCTCCACCTCGAAACGTACTAAACTTTGCTGCTGGACAGGCAGGCGATACTCTCCTCTTTGTTTGGAAATATCAAATTGATCCTGTAACAGGCGACAATATTGACCTTGATCTAATGGAAGTTCAAATAAGAAGAGTCGCAGGACAAGTAGCTACAGATCAAGCAACCTTATTAGACTTATGGCCTCGATCTGATGAAGTCGCTATCGTTGATGCTAGAACAAACAGAATTGTTGTAGATATTGATCAGTTTGGGCAATACACATATTTAGCTAGAACAAAAGATACATCAGGTATATTTAGTGAAACAATTGTAGCATCTACCTTTACTTCTATTGCGCAAGGTTTTACTAATATTTACAGAGCTTATAATGAAGACTCCCCAGGTACTTCATTTATTACTGGTATTACAAATGCAAATGACGGAGAAACAAACTTTCCAAGTTTTGCCGACTCAAATACTGGAGGATTGGCTTTTGCCAAAGCAGATAGTGCTTTTGACTCTAGTGTAGTTGACAACTCTAACGGAACTTCCTCTGGATGGAGTGTAATTAGCGGCTCTCCTACAGACTTAAGAGCTTTATCAGATGCAGTTTATCAAACTCAGATTAGAGATTTAGGTAATACAATAACAGGATCTATATCTGCTACTGTTGTAGGCGATCAATCTCTTAAATCTACTTGGTTAGATTATACAGACCAAATAGGTGGAGATCAAGTAACTGAAGCCTCTTCTGGTGCGGGTATATTGAAAGATATAGATTTTTCCGGTACTTTGGGTATAGGAGAAATTCTTGGTAGTTCTAACACAGGAGCTGCAACAGTAACATATGGAGTAGAGAATAAGACTTTGGTAAGTGGTATTTCAGGGTCTTTTCCTGCTAATGTATTCGGAATTGTTACTCTAGGTAATTTTGACGGAGATGACTCAAATGCAAATGTCTTTTCTCTAATCGCTGGGGTTTCTAGTGATGATGAAATTGTTTTAGGAGATTCTTGGTATGCTAATGGAAGATCTACAGGAAGTAACGGTTTTTCAAATTTAACAGTTGCAGGAACCTCCTATAAACTGGTAAACTTAAAACAGTGGCTAGATTTATCTGAGTCATCGACTTTTTATGGGACTGTAGGAATTGTTACAAGTAATCTATTATTTAGATACTCAACAGATAATCCATTCTATGCTAATGGTAATGTTAATGTAAGCGCCTTCACTACTGTAGCTAATTCTGATGGATTTAGTAACTTTGTTACAGGTGCTAGAACTTTTAGATACTTACAATTTAAGTATGAAGTAACTAACACAGACCCAACACAAGCCGAGTTATTATTAGATCAGTTTAGGTATCAAGTTGCATTAGATGAAAAAACATTCACAGAAATTGTGACTGTAGATACACAAGTAGTTAATATAGATTACAGCCAAATGGGGTACACTCAAATTCCTAAAATTACTTCATTGTCTGTATCTGCAAGTTCTAACCAAATAGCTTTACCACAAGCAGTTATTCTGGATAGAGGGTTACAAGGAGCAAATGTATCAGTTTATTTTGCGAACGGCGCATCAGCACACGATATATTAACTCCTGATGGAACATCAGACGTTATAACACCACAAATAGACTTTGCCGTGACAGGAGTTTAAAAAATGGCACTATCAGATTCAAATACTTTTGTGCTCCCTTCTCAGGGAGCTTCTATTGCGGTTTCAAGATCGCAATTTAATAACAGTTTAAAAGCTGTTTTATCTAATTTTTATTCAGATGCAACACCAGATAGCGAGAATTTAGTGGAGGGTGGTAGTTCTCTATCCGCTACTGAATATGATGGTATGTTTTATAGGTCGTCTGATACAGGTGTGGTTTATATTTCTGATAGCGCTATCACTGTTGCCTCTGGTAGAACAAATCGTCCCATAGGAGGCAACTTTACTAGATACGGTATAGCTTGGAGACAACAAGGAAGTCTTGCAGCAGCGGCGGCTAACATATCAGACTTCGACGTAGGAGAAGCTTTTGCGATAGTTAAAGATACTGAAGGGTCCTCAAATAACTCTGTATGGTTAAGAGTTGCTACAACGGGTACTTTTGCCTCTGATTGGATTAATCTAAGAACTCCTCAATCAGATACAGTAGCTACTGGTTTAATTCAAGATCAAGCTATTACAGGCCCTAAATTAAACGCTTCTATGACAGCAATTCCTACAACTGTAATGGAACATACTTCTGCAGTTACAATTACTCCAAGAATAGTAGTTTCTAGTTTTGCGAATAACCAAACTATAGCTACTAGTGCTGCTATTGAATTAAAAACTGCTACTGTAACTAACGATGTAGCTTTGGGATTCAATAACGGATCAAAAAATGCCTCTATAAAAATGATTCCAGGTAACACTGGAAATACAGATAGAGGTGTAGGGGTATATACTACTGCAGACGAGCTTGCTCCTATCAGAGCTAACTTAGTAATGCAATCTGCTATTACAGGTACTACTACAGAATCAACAGCGGCTCCTTTATTGCCCGCAGGGGTGACTGTAGCTTGGCCAGCCTCTACAGCTCCAGAAGGTTGGGTACTATGTACCGGGCAAGCCCTTAGTCGAACTACCTATGCTTCTCTATATGGAGCTTGTGGTACTACTTTTGGACCAGGAGATGGATCTACTACTTTTAATGTTCCTGATCTTAGAGGTAGAGCTATTTACGGAACAAGTACTGGAACCATTAACTTAGGGACTAAAACTACAGGAATTTCGTCTAGTTTTACTAATACTACTGATTCTCATTCAGGACACGTACATACATCTACAACTACAAATGTTACTAGTACTACAGACAAAGACGCAGCTGTCGCCGTTGCTGTTGCTACTTCACCAACAAACTCTGGTGGGGCGCACACTCATACAGTTACTTTCCCCGGAATTTCAATGAATTATATTATAAAAACTTAGGAGATACCAAATGAATACAATTAAATTTAATGCTATTGACATTGAAGCAAAAACAGTGTATTGTTACTTTAGAAATGTCGAAATTGAGGGACCTAGAGCAACCCCTGTAGAAAGGTCTTTTCCTTTTGATGCTTTTATGGAAAGAGAGCCTCACCTTCTAGCACTTTTAGAAGGAGATGTATATTCTTTATACATTGAGGACGGTTATACTGAGAAAAAAGTTTTAGATGGAACTTTTGGACCTATGGATGAAGAAGAAATAGAATACTGCAAAAACATAGTTTACAAGGCTTGTAGAGATTTAGAATACGAAGACTTACTAGCTCCTCCTTCTGTAGATGATCAAATTGATTCTTTCATTAAAGAATTTTTTGATGAAGATGATAATCCAGCAGAGCAAAAAGACTTTTTAGCAGACTTTTTTAAGGAATTAGAAGAAGATAAATAATTAGGAAGCGTTTATTTAAATGGCACTGACACAAATTACATCACAAGTAATTTCATCAAATGTTATTACAGCAGACTTAGTAGCTTCAAATGCTATTGTCGGAAGACATTTAGAGCACGGAATCATTACAGCAGAACACTTTGCTGCTAATGTTGTTTCCGAAGGGCCTATTGCTGCTAATATTAACGTAGTTCAATCTAATGTTGTTGCTACCCAAACAAATGTAAACACTGTTAGTGCTAATGCAGGATCTATTAATGCTAATGTTATAGCCTATGCTGCTAGAGCAAATGCCAACATAGATATCGTTTCCCAAAATGTTACAAATATTACTAATGATAGTACTGATTTAAATATTGATAATGGTACTTTCTTTATCGATAAGTCAACAGATGGTATTGGTATTAGTAATACTGGCCCTATTGCGTCTAGTATTACTATAGGCTCTCCCGCAAATATTATCTTTAACTATGGAGCAGTAGGAGCTAATGTTTTAATTGGTACTACTATAGCTACTACGGGATTTACTTTTGACTTACGAGGCACTGCTAATACAGGGGCTATAACTGCTACTTCTGTATCCTCTGCCGGAGTTGAACTTAGAGCAAATGATTATGCTACTTATCTTACAGCTAAAGGCGGTATCGACGGGGCTAATACTGCGATCTCTAATGAGATCGCAGCTACTAATACTGACATCACAAATCTTGTAACTGGTCTTGAAGGTGCTAATACTGCTCTATCTAATGAAATTGCAGCTACCAACACAGATATTACAAACCTTGTAACTGGTCTTGGAGGTGCAAACACTAATATCTCTGGTAATGATACAGACATCACTAATCTTGTAACTGGTCTTGAAGGTGCTAACACAGCTATTGATGCTATAGTAGACGGGTCAACAGCCTTTACTGGTGCCGTTACTATGAATGACGATTTAACAGTTCAAGGTAACCTAACTGTAGCAGGTTCTTTTGCAAATCTTGCAGTTCAAGACTCTTACACTGATGATAGACTTTTATATTTAGCTAATAACTTTACAGGCTCGCCTTCTCTTGATGTTGGTCTTCTACTAAATCGTGGAAATGATGGTAATGTATTTATTGGGTACGATGAATCTCAAGGGGAGGTTGCTCTACTACACAACTTTGACCCTGCTACTAATACAGCTATTTCTGCTTCTGATGCTGCTAACCTTAGATTAAATACTGGCTATTTTGATGCAGGGTCTGCCGGCGCTCCCTCTATTACTTTTGACTCTGATCCTAATACAGGTATTTATAGATCAGCTGCTGAAACTATTACTTTTACTACATCTGGTACTGATAGATTTTCAATAACTACTACTTCTATGGGAAGTCCTACTACAGGCGGTATTAGATTATTATCTGCAAACGGTACTGAGGCTGCTCCTGCATTTAACTTTAGTGGTGATACAGATACTGGTATGTATCGAACAGGAACTGACGGACTTGGTTTCTCAACAGGGGGAACTGCTGCTTTAACTATTGCAGACGATCAAGATGCTTCTTTTGCGAGTAATGTTGAGATTGCTGATGGTCAATATATTGGAGTTGGTAATGATCAAGACCTACAGATTTACCATGATGGTTCGTCTTCCTATATTAAAAACACTACAGGCAATTTAACTATTCAAGATGATGATGGTACTTTGGTATTACAAGCAAAATCTGGAGAAAACAGTTTTATTGCTCGTGCAGATGGTGCAGTAGAACTTTACTTTGATAATGCGAAAAAACTTGACACTAAAACAGATGGTGTAGACATTACTGGGGAACTTCAGTCAGATTCCCTTGATGTAGATGGTAATGGTGATATTTCTGGAACTTTAACTCTTGGTTCTCATCTTATCATGGGAGATAGTGATGAGATTCAATTAGGTACTGATACTGACTTTAAAATATATCACGACGGAACAGACTCTACAGTTTATAACTTTACTGGAGATTTACATATTAGAAACACTGCTACCGATAAAGATGTTGCTATAGCATCTGATGACGGTTCTGGAGGGTTAGCAAACTACTTCTTAGCAGATGGTTCTACAACTGCGGCTTTACTATATTTTGGTGGAAGTGCTAAACTTACAACTAAAACAGACGGTGTAGACATTACAGGTGAATTACAATCTGATTCTCTTGATGTAGACGGTGATGGCGATGTATCTGGAACTCTCACCGCAGGTTCTGTTACCTCTACTGGCGATGTTATTATCACAACAGGCGAGCTTACATTTACAAATGCAGGAACAGGAACTACTGCCGAAACGCAAATATATAAAAATGCTACACATGGTTTAGTTCTTAGCGGTCAAGGATCAACCAACGATATTTTAATTGTTAATGACACCGGTGCAAGTGTTCTTTCAGTCCCAACTGGAACAACAGGGGCTACCTTTGCTGGAGCAGTTACTGCTGCATCTGTAACATCTGATGGAGTAGAACTTCGTGCAAATGACTATATTACTTATACTCAATTAAATGCAAACCTTAATGCAGTATCTTCTAATGCGGATGCTAAAGTAGAGAAAGCAGGAGACTCTATGACAGGCGCTCTTGCTATGGGAACCAATAAAATTACTGGTCTAGGTGATCCTACTGCCCTACAAGATGCCGCAACTAAAGCATATGTAGATGGTCTTCTTGGTGCTTCAATTGTTCCTACTTATGTAACTAATACCTCTCTAGGAACTTCAAACGTGATTGCTTTAACCAACTCTCCTGCTAGTATTGATAGAATTAGTGTTGCTTTGAATGGTGTCGTACAAGCACCAACCGCTGATTGGATATTTAATGGAGGAAATAACTCAATTCAATATACTGTAGCAAGCCTTCCCTCTGGCTTAGTTTCTGTTATCTCCTCATGGGATACACCATAATGAGGGATAGATGCGAAAATATAGACAAATAACTACTGAATTAACTTTTAGATGTAATGCAAAGTGTCCTGCGTGTCATCGTTTAAAACCTCTAAGAATAAATTTAAATGATGAACAATATACATATACACTAGATAGATTTAAAAAAGTATTTTATCCAGAATTTTTAGAACAACTTGACTGGATTGTTTTAAATGGTAATTTTGGAGACTCTATTATGAATAAAGAGTTTCGTGAAATTATTACATATGTTAAAACATATGGAACTCGTTTAAATATTCATACTAATGGTGGCATACATGATTCTAGCTACTGGACCGATGTAGGAAATATTTTAACGTCAGATGATATTATTAATTTTGATTTAGATGGTTTAGAAGATACACACTCTATCTACAGAATTAATACTAGGTTTGAAAATGTATTTAATAATGCTCGTTCTGTTATAGCGACTAAACGTCCACAAGTACATTGGAAGTATATAGTTTTTGAACATAATAAGCACCAAGTAGAAAAAGCTAAAGAACTAGCTATCTCAGAAGGTTTTCATTCTTTTTCTACTGTTAAAACTGGTCGTGATTTTGCAGCACCAAAATCTGGAGATTATGTTCATGCTAAAAAGAAAACAGACTTATCTTCTATCCCAAAACAAATTATATGTTCGTGGGAAGAATGGGGAAAGTGGTATGTTGCTCCAAATGGTCTAGTATTTAGATGTTGTTGGACAGGAGCACACTACTTTGATAAAAGTAATGATAGATTTTATTATGTAGACGACATAGAAGAAAAGTTTAATGCTACAAAAGTTCCTCTAGAAACTATTATATCCTATGAATACTGGAATAAGTTAAAAGCATATTTACAAGGATATGACAGAAGTTTTAAACTTTGTAAGTCTCAGTGTGGAAAATTATTAAGTAGTAGAGAAAAGATTGAGGAGAATTTAACTACTGGAGAAAAGACTGTATTTGAAGCAGGGCTTGGGACTTAATTTAATAATTTTTAACTGGAAGTAAAATAATATAAAAGCTATAATAAAAGAAAATTTTAGGAGATGTCTAATGGAAAATCAAGTAGAACTTATGGGATACACCACTAAAAACTTTGATATTTGTATGGGAGCTGTTCAAGCCTTTACAAAACTAAAAGCAATGATTCCCGATATGAGTAAGCAGTCTAGAGAAGATGTGCTTTCAGCGATGAAATATCAAGATGCTATGTTCGGTATTGAAAAAGCTCTTTATGAAATTGGTAGTACTGAAGTAGATATGGATCAAGTTGAAGAAGCTGTAATGCTATCTCATATGACAACTTATGCTATCGGTATGGTTTCCGCAGAACTTGATATGGAAATTGTTGATATGTTTGATTATCTTCCAATGCACATTGAACAGATTAGGCATCCTTATAAAAAAATTAATCCTGCTTTACCTGATAAAGCTGTAGAAGAGGAAAAGAAAATGTACGGAGAAATTACAACAATGGACAAAGAAAAAGAATATGGTGAAGGACGTATGGCCCGTGCTTCTCTTAGAAAATTAATTATGTATGCTGGTGAAATGCTTAGTATGATTGAGCCTGAAGATGAAATGGAATCTTGGGTGCAAGCTAAGATGGCAGAAATGGATCACATGATTGAGGCTGTTTATACATACTATAAATTTGGAGAGCGTTATGAGCCAAAGCCTCAAGCAGTTCATGCAGATGAGCAAATGCCTCTACCCCCAACTGCACAAGGTATTGATCATGTATGTGCGTTATCTGTGCAACATGAAAAAATGGGCTTTGGAATGTGCATTCCAACAACTCATTCATTAGAAAAAGACGGAACTGTTGAATTTTATGATGTAGTATTTTCTAACGGTATTGCTAAAGGAGTACCCGCAAAGGATTTAAAAATCATAGAATCTAAATCACATACACATATGTAAGGAGACTAAAATGCCTATTAGAAAAGTAAAAGGTGGCTATCGTTGGGGAAGTTCTGGTAAAACTTACCCAACAAAAAAGCAAGCATCTAAACAAGCTGCGGCTGCTTATGCTTCTGGGTACAAAAAACCAAAAGGAGGTAAAAAGAAATGATTGAATGGATTAAAAATAGAATTAAAGAACGGACATCTTGGGATGGCGGCGCTCTTATAGCTGTAGGGGTTATTGGACTATTCTTTTCAGCAATTATTCCAATGAATCTTATTTGTTGGTTAGCTATAGCATATGGAGTATGGACTGTTTGGAAATCAGAGTAATATGACAGAAGTAATTTCTTTAGTAGAGTTAGTAGAGTCAAGACTTAAAAAACAACAAGAGTTAGATTATTATATAGAGGTTTTACAAAGACTTCAGTTAAAAGTTTCTGGCTTACAAAAAGAAATTAATGTTACTAATATTATTATTGATATGATAGAAAACGAACGAGTCTTATCGGTTGAAGAAAAAAGAGATAAGATAGTTCAACTGGAAATACAATAATTTAGAAAATAACTATTGCTAAAAAGACACTAGCAAGATATAATTTAATATGGCTGATTTAAGCTACAAAGGCAAGAAAATGAAATCTCATCTTAACAAGATGCTTGCTAAATATCGTCGAGGAGAGTCTATCGGAGCAACAGCAGAAGCTAGACTTAAGGCTCGTGGTTTGATTAAGAGAAAATCAGGCAAAAAAAGAAAAGGAAAGTTAGGAAAATCCTAATCTTATTTTAAAGGAGAACTTAAAATGGCAGTAAGAAAAGAAGTTACTGGTGTTGCAGCAGATCTAGCAAATGCTTATGATATGAATCCACAGGGCGGGACCGATGCAGGTCCTGGAGCTTCTGGAGACGCAACAGGTAAGAAATATTTAAATGAAGCACCCGGCCTTATTGGTAATGATGCAGGAGCAGATACAAACGCTCATGGTCTTTCAAAAGGTCCACAGAATGGCTCCCTAGGCGTTACTGGGACTTCTCTCAGTGGTAACGGCAAGGGTCGTTTCTAATAGGAGGATAGCTAAATGGCAGGAGCAGCAGGAAAAGGAGAACGTAGGGTTATTATGATAGGTGATAACCGTTATGGTGTGCCCGAAGAGTATGATCCTGTTCGTAAGCAAAAAACTGTTATGAAGTATCGTGAAGGAGACTCAGCTTCTAGAGAACTCAAAGCGGTATATAACGGAACCGGACTTGATCTAGGAACGTATCCTCAAAGACAACTAAACTACGGTAAAAAAGTTGTAAAACAAAAAGGCGAATAATGGATATTCCCGCGTTTTTACAACGATCTATGCCCAAGATAAATAAAAAAGCGTACAGCAAAAAGAAAAAAGATTCTATTGCTGTACGCTTAATTTCTGGTAAGGGTATCTCTACGAATAAGAAACCAAAAAAATTAACTTTTTAAATAATCACCAAAAGAGTTTTTAAACCAAGCATGTTTACCCGGGGCGCAGATAAAAGGCTGCGCCTTACTTGTTTCTATAACTTTTTGAAAAACACCATCTATTCCTACAACATCTATACTAAAAAATACTAAATCTTCGTGTTCTAGATTAGAATAGTCATAGTCTTTTCCGTCCATGTGAATTATATCTAAATTTTTTATTCTACTTTTCTTTATTAGGAACTGACTAATTTTTACACACTTCTCATCAAAATCAATTCCTATCATTTTCATGTTAGGGTACTCTTTATTTAAATCTACCAAACTATATGGATACATTCCTGACCCAACCATAACAAGAGTATTGCATGTTTTAAACTTAGAAGCACACTTCTTTTCTAAAAGAGTTTCTCTAATCCAATTTTTTCTAGGCTGCTTACTTCTAAATAAATCATATCTTTCATTTTTTATTATCCATTCTATGAATTTAAATTCAGTTTCTCTTAGTCCTTTTTTCCAGTTAGATTCTAATTTATTAAAAGTTTTCAATTTGTCTGGCACTATTTATAGCTCCTTCTAAATTGATATCGTTTTGTTTTGGAAAGTTATCCTCTTCTATGAGCCTTTTTAAATAAACATCAATATTAAAAAGACTGTGGTACGAACACACCTTAAACCACTCAAACTCCTCAAATTTATAACATCTTATAAGTTGTTCTAATTTATGTCCGTCTTGTCGCGGTATTATAATAGAAGGTATTTTAGCTTTTAAAATATCCGTCGTACTATTATATCCTCCATAAGTTATATAAGCAGTACAACTTTCTAATTTTTTAGATAAATTAGGTATATAATTAACTATCTCTACATTATTAGAAGTTCTTCCTCCAATTTTAGAGAATAACTCTGCATCTCCCAAAGGTACAATAAAATTAAGATCAGGAAACTTTTTAACGACTGACCTTAAGATTTTACTATATATAAAAAATCCTTCTTCTTTATTTAATCCACAACTTATGTATACATTATTATTTTCTTTTTTATGTTCTTTAATATCGGGATTGCATACGTAACCTGTATAAAATACTCTATTTTCTAAATCTTTTTCTAATTCTGACCAGTTGTAGTTTCTAATTGCGTCTGCCATTAAGGGTAGATAATTTTCATCTCCATGAACTAGAACTTTGCAATCATAGTGTAATATAGTTTGATTTATAGTTTTAGAAACCCAATCTTGTAAACTTTCGTAATGAGGTTCGTCCCAAGGAAAATCTCTTATACTAATTATAATTTGAATTCCCCTTTTTTTACATTCTTCAAACATTGAAAAGTATTCATAGGAAAATTGCTGACGACAAAAAGGAAATCCTTCGCACACCAATTTTGTTATCTCTGGGTGCTTATCTAAAATTTTTACTAGTTTAGTCCACCTTCTTCTAACCCTCTCTCGTTGCATCAGAAATTTATAATCATTTTCTAATGTTTCAGGATTTTCTTCTAAATAGTAAGAATGTTCGGTATTATATTTAATAGGAGGATTAAATAATTGATTTATCATTACAAACGAATTTGCTGGTAAGTTATCAGAGATATACTTAATTCGCATTGCATGACCCAATCCTCTATAGTATTGGGTATGAAAAGCAATCATTCGTTTACGAAATCTCTTATCATAGGAAAGAATGGTTCAATAGCATCGGCACAGGCTCTCGCTATTTCCATATGTTCTTTTTGAGTTCCATGCCCACTACGTAATTCTACATAGTGTACCCAAGAACGAAGACTTCCATTCATGTAAAGAGTTGTTTTAGTAATTCCTTCTGGTAATACCTTACGAGCTTGCTCTTTAGCAATTCCTAATTTAATTGCAGCATCATACTCTTTTTTAGCTAAAACAGATATACGTTGTTGTGCCCGTTCCCATTCTCTTTGCAACTTGGTGTCTTCAACTTCAACAGAGTTTTGTCTGTTTTTTGTGTCTTGTAGCCTAGCCTCGCTGTAAGAAAACATATCGCCTTGATCTTCTGGATTTGCGTATCTTTGACTAAACTCTTGAAAAGCAAAACTACGATGTCTTACAATTTGATGTGCAATATCACGGGTAGTTTGTATTTCTAAACATGCGTTAGCCATTTCTAAAGGCGACCAGTGACTATGTTTAATTAAATATTTAATAAGTTTTTCTGAAGTTTCCTTATTCATTTGATTAGAAGGGTTAGAAACCCTTGCACAAAAGGCTACTAAATCTTGACAATTTAGTAGTCCTTCCACATCACTACTAGAGTGAGATATTAATTTTACTTTCATTATTTCCATCCTAACCACCTTTTTAAGGTTGAGTGTAGATTCTTAGTGTGTGTTGATTGATACCATATATTAATATTAATTGTTAGTATTCCTACAATTATTATAGTATGGTATATAGAGTTATATATCTGATATTCAAAGTATCCAGTAATTAAGATACCTATGCAAAGTACAGTATAAAAAGATATCAGTATGTATTTTTTCATCTTGTTCTTTCTTGTATAACTTTATTTACTATGTGCTTACTTATAGGATTAGTTTTTTCGTGATCTCTTGAGTAGTTTTTAGATACAATGTCTCTGGTTCTTTCTTTTTTCTCTTCTTGTACCCAGTTGTTGTCTTTAGTCCCTTTGTATTTTTCTCCTGACTCTACTCTCTCAACTTTTTTAATCCTTACTAAAGGAAAACCACTAAAAGTTAAGTTAGCTATAATTTCCCCTTGAGAAATACTTTCATCTTTGTCACCATAATTATATACAATTAAGGTAATCTCATTTCTAAAATCATAATCAAATATACTATTTAATACACCTATATTTTTACTTCTTAGTACATTAGAGTTAGTAACTACTTGCATTCTAACTCTAGGATCTGTTAATTGTACATACAATCCAGTATATATAGTTTTTATTGATTTTTTAGGTACTATTTTTTCTTTTAAGCTAGAGTTTCTTAAAAAATATACAGAGTCAAATGGAGACTCTTGCGTAAGTCCCCATTCGATATTATACTCTTTTGATAATTGTTGTGCTAGTGTAGAAACTTCGTATAGAACTACCAGCTGTTCACTGTCTCGCATAGTATCTCCCAAACTTCCTCTCCATTTTTAGCTGCTTCAATCACATTTCTATTGTATTTTTTAAGAGAGATAAGTTGCTCATTTTTAATGAGTTTGTCTTTACTTTGATTAAGATTTTGTATGTATTTTGATTTACCTTTAAGGGGAAGATTATCTAATAGATTAGGAAGAGACTCATAATCTCTAGCAAGTTGTTGTGCTCTTTTAGGGCCTACACCTTCTACTCCTAATATATTATCGCTTTTATCTCCTTCTAAGATACGAGAAAATAAATATTGTGAAGGCTCTAGATTATATGTTTCATAAAACTCCCCAAGATCAATTTCTTTTCTAGAGAACATATTAAAAATACTTATTTTGTCTGAGATAAGTTGATACATATCTCTATCACTTGTTACTATCCAAGTGTGTTCATATCTATCAGATAAATTTAATGTTAGGAAAGTTATGATATCATCCGCCTCTAGACCCCTAAATTTAAGATATTGACAAGGTAAAAGATCGGGAATGTCGTTTAGACAGGCAAAGAATTCTTCATAGTGCTTCTGCTCTTCTTCTTCTTTTGGTTTTGTTCTGTTACCTTTGTAAGAGTCAAGTAAATCCATTCTATAGTAGCTTTTTCCAAAGTCAAAGCATACAATACTTTTTTCTGCGTTATAGCTCTTAGCTAGGCTTTCTACTGTTCGAATGTAATCATTTTGAAAAGAGTTATAGTTTTTTCTGTGAAGCCAACGATAAGCCAAATTGTTACCGTCAATAACAAGTAAAGACTTTGGCTGGGACTTGATATTTTCAACTTCAGCTAAGTCATCCCAAGTTTTAGTATTCATTTTTATGTTCTTTCTATTTTTAATTTATAATGTATTATATAATAAATTCAGTCATTTGGCAATCTTTTTGTAAACTTTTAACCAGTCTTGGAGTAACCCCATTTTAAAGTCACAGTCAAAGACCTGACAGTGAATTTGATTTTCCAACTCTATTTCATCATTCCAGCATATATAATCTTTAGAACGATTCCACCTATAAATAACAAGGGGTTTCTTTTTCATGACTTCTGCTTCTCTAACAGCCTGTCTCCAAAAGTTTAATAAATCAGAAGATGTAGCGGTTAAAAGTCCATTCCAGTTTACTTCTGCATAATGTTTACATTCTATACAATAAGGCCAAGCAGCTGTATCATGTGGAGTCCACAGATCCCCTTTTAAATACTCAAGTGAGCCACTAAGAGGCATACGCTTAAATTCTATTTTAAGTTCTTTTGTTAATAAATCTCTTATTTTAGCTTCATAAGCAGAGCCTTTTATTTTACTACGACTAGCCAATGTTCATTCCATGATTCTCAATATAATTTTGTAGGTCTGTGTAGCCTCCTACGTATTCTCCCCACATGAATATTTGAGGTACAGTTTTGGCATTAGGCACTGATTCTAGTAACTGTTCTTTTGTCCAGCCGTCTCCTAGTTTTCTTTCTTCATAAGGAATTTTTCTTGAATCTAGTTCATGTTTTGCTTTTTGGCAAAAAATACAATCATCTTTTGACCAGATAATATTTTTCTTCATAGTTTAAATCCTTCAAATGTATTTTTACTGATGTCTTGTTTAATACCTCCTACAATATAAGACTCAATTTCTGTTTCTTGGGGAGCGTTTTGAAGTTCCCTTGAGTTTAACCAGTGTTGAGTCCAAGGTAGGGGATTAGAGTTAGCTTTTTGATCAAAAACAGGATCAAGTCCTATTGCTTTCATACGTTTATTTGCAACCCACTCTACATAGTCAGATAAGAGTCGAGCGTTAAGGCCTACCATAGAACCTTTTTCAAATAAATACTCTGCCCAACGTTTTTCTTCTGCTACAGCGTCTTTATACATTTGATATACTAAAGGTTCACATTCTTTAATAACTTCTCTCATTTCTTTATCGCCCTCTGCAGCACGATAATTTTTAATAATATGTTGAGAAATAGCGAGATGTTGTGATTCATCTCTTGCAATCAAAGAAATAATTTTAGCTGATCCTTCCATAAGTTTTAACTCGCCAAAGGCGAAAGTGCAAGCAAAACTTACATAAAATCTTATACCTTCTAGAATATTAACATTCACAAGGGCGAGCCATAGTTTTCTTTTAAGTTCCTTAGTATCATTTACTAGACCTAATTTAAATCGGTTGCCGTACTCAATAAAATCATCATAAGTTTTTGTTACGCTTTCTGCTCTTTCGATAATCATAGGATCATCAAGAATAGTGTCAAAGACCTCACTTGGGTTAGCATATACGTTTTTTATAATGTGTGTATATGAACGACTGTGAATTGTTTCAAAAAAGTCCCAAGTAATCATACAAGATTCTAACTCTGGTAAAGTACAGAAAGGTATAAAAGCTAGAGCGGGTCCTCTACCTTGAACAGAGTCTAAGAGTGTTTGATATTTAAGATTAGAGGTAAAAATAAATTTTTGTTCTTCTCTAAGTTCCTGATAATCACCTCTATCTTTTTGAAGCGATATTTCTTCTGGTCGCCAAAAATATCCTAGCTGAGACTGAGTTAACTTGTCAAAAATAGGATACTTAAATACATCGTATCTCTGTGAGTTCAACTCTTCCCCAAAAAACATAGGCTGTTTTGTAAAATCAATTTTAGTTTTATTAAATACTGTTGTCATTTTTTCTCCATCCATCAATTTCAGAAATACAGCTATAAATCAAATTCTGTTCACTAGAATCATTTTTTATCTCTACTTCTTTCATGTTATATTCGTGATCCCAGTAACTTCTAGAATCATTATTGAAATCATATCCTTTTCTACTAAGTCTAATTAAAAGACAGTTATTTTCTCCAAGTGCTTCTACTAAACATTTAGCTTCTTCATAAAACCCACTATCGCTAATAAAAAATAAAGAGTTAGCAGACCGTTTAATATTGTTTAAAGCTATTTCCCCAAATACTCCTTCTCCAAAAGTAGGTTTCGCCCAATTTTCTGAAAGAGAAATTTGTGCTTCTCTAAAACTCATTCCTAGTAAGTCATCTGTTTTAGTATCTTTAGTTTGTTCTAGTCTTATAGCTTGTAAAGGGGACAAGCCAAAAAATACTGGTAATGCTGTTTTTAATGGCACAGAAAACTTAATATGCTCTACATTATCATAACAATCCATAAGACTTGTTACTGCTAAATCTTTTCCTGATCTGGGAGGTCCGTTAAAGAATACTACTTTTTTATTCATATTGTACAGCTTTCACACTCTTCTTCGTCTTCTTGTTCTTTCATTTCTGTTTCGTCGTGCCATCCAATACTATGTTGTGGCTCTTCATCTTCGTCCCTCTTAGCATCATAAGTATTTTGATAATAAGACGTTTTCCATCCTAGTTTATAAGTACTAAGTAAGTCTTTAGCCATTACAGAAAGAGGAACTTCATTGTCGTCAAAGTGTTCTGGATTATAACTCCAGTTACCGCTAATAGCTTGATCAAAGAATTTTTGCATTACAGCTACAATATTGATATATCCTTCATTAGAAGGTAAGTCCCATAGTAGACTATAGTAATTTCTGTAGTGATAGTACCCAGGAACAATTTGCTTTAGAGGTCCTTTTTTAGACTTTTTAACTGATAAATAACCACGAGGAGGTTCAATACCATTTGTAGCATTTGATACTACAGAAGATGATTCTGAGGGCATTTGTGCTGTAAGAGTAGAGTGTCTCATACCGTGTCTACAGATTTCTTCTCTTAGTCGCTCCCAATCATATTTTAAAGAAGGATCACGAATAATTTCATCTACTTCTTTTTTATATGTATCAATCGGTAGAATACCATCATGGTACTTGGTACGATTAAAATACTCACAAGCACCTTTTTCTTTTGCAAGATTTACAGAAGCTTTAATTAGATAATATTGAAATGCTTCTGTAGTATCATGCATAAGCTGCCAGGCTTCAGGAGAGTCATACTTTACTTTGTTTTTAGCTAAATAATGTGCTACTCCGATATATCCTACACCTAATGAACGTCTAGCTTTTGTAGACTTTTCTGCGGCATCAACTGGATATCCTTGGAAGTCAATTAGCTCGTCTAGTGCACGAACTGCTATATCAGAAAGCTCTTCCATTTCATCTAGCTTACTAATTTTACCTAGATTTAAAGCACTTAAAATACAAAGAGCAATTTCTCCGTTTTTGTCATCAATGTGTTGGATTGGTTTTGTTGGGAGGGTAATTTCTTGGCACAGATTAGACATATATACTTTATCTTTAAAAGATGAGTGCGAATTACAATGATCTAAGTTCATAATGTACAGACGACCAGTTTCTGCTCGTTCTTTTAAGAGAGACATAAATATATCTTGTGCTTTTACTTTTTTCTTTGGTACAGAATAGGCTCGTTCATATTTTTCGTATAATTCATCAAACTTATCTGTACCATATGCTTCATATAGTCCCGGAACGTCATGTGGCGAGAATAAAGAAATTTGTTTGTCTTCAATTAGTCTTTCATAAAATAGTTTTGAAATTTGAATTGAATAATCTAGTTTACGAACACGATTATCTTCTGTACCTTTATTGTTTTTAAGAACTAGGATGTCTTCAATTTCTTTGTGCCAAATAGGAAAATGGACAGTCGCAGACCCGCCCCGTACACCATTTTGAGTGCAGCAACGAACCGTACTTTCAAACTTTTTAAGAAATGGGATGACTCCTGTGTGCTGGACTTCTCCTCCTCTAATTTTAGAATTGATTGCTCTAATTCTTCCAGCATTGATTCCAATTCCGGCTCTTTGTGCAGTATAATATCCGATAGCCGTATCAGAACTAAAAATGGACTGAAGAGTATCGTCAGCATCAACAAGCACACAAGAAGCAAACTGGCGGATAGGAGTGCGAACGCCAGCCATAACAGGAGTTGGGATATTAATTTTAAATGTCGAAATAGCATCGTAGTATTTTTTAACATAGTTTAGTCTCGTTTCTTTAGGATATTGTGCAAACATAGTTGCAGCAATCATTATGTACATAAACTGAGGAGTTTCATAAATTTGTCCGCTAGAACGATCTTGTACTAAGTATTTATCCACTACTTGTCTAAGTCCCGCATATGTAAATTCAAGATCTCTTTGATGTTTAATATAAGAGTCTATTTTTTCTATCTCTTTTGCTGTATACCACTCTAAGATACTCTCATCATATACGCCATTTTTAATATTTCTATTAATCATTTCTGGTAAAGAAATATAGTCAAAGTGTCCCATAACTTCCTTACGAAGAGCAAACAGTAGTAATCTAGCTGCAGCAAATTGATAATTTGGAGTATCTAAAGATATTAGGTCTGCAGCACTTTTAACTAATATATCTTGAATATCTTTTGTTGATACTCCATCATAAAACTGAATACCAGAATTCATTTCTATCTGCGATGCAGAAACACTACTTAGACCTTCACACGCTTCAAAAGTCATCTTATGTAGCTTTTCTAAATTTAAGGGTTCTTTTGACCCGTTCCTTTTTACTACTTCTATGTTTGACACTATATTTTTCTCCTATTCTATGTGGCTTATATTATTTTCTTTTTGTATTGAAACTTTTTCAATTAAAGGGTGTGTAAAATCATGCGATATTAAAAACACATTTAAGTTATTTTCTTCTTGTAAAATATCAATAAGTTTTTCCTTACCGGCATCATCAAGAACACCAGTTATTTCATCTAAGAATAGCAGATTAATATAGTTTCCACCTATTTTAGATAATAGGCTTCTTATAGAAAGAAGAATAGCTGTTTGTATCCTACTAAACTCTCCTCCTGAGACAGTTTCAATAGGGGTTTCTTTACTATCATTGACTACAACGATATTTAGTTTTTCACCCTCTAACCTGAAAACAACTTGAAATTTACCATCTGATAATTCAGATAAATATCTATTAATAGTGTCTTCAAGTTCTTTTGTTAGATTTTCAAGTTTAAACGCTACAATACCTGTTGTACTAAATGCTTTTCTTAAAATTGTTATATTTTTGATTTTTGAGTTTAAAGAAATTATATCATTGTTTAATAGCTGTTGTCTAACTAAAAATTGTCGTTTTTGTTCCTGTAGGGCATCTAGTTTTGTATTATGAATCTTAACTTGTTCATTGTGTTCTAGAGCGAAGTCTCTTTCTTTTTCTTGCTCAAAAAGATTTTTTGACAACTCTTTTAATTCATTTTGTATCTGAGTGTAGTCAGGATAATCAGTTGGAATAGTATTATCAATAATTTGCGTTAAGTTCTCAAACTTTTCAATTGCCGCTAAGTTTTTACTGTACTCTTTATCCAGTTTAAAATAATCATCTAACACTTTTTGTAATTCTTGTAGCCTTTGTTCTTCAACTTCTAGTTCTTTTTTAGAAGAGAATAAATCTTCTTCAAGATTAGCCTTCATAAGTATTGAATGCGTGTTGTCGATTTGCTGTCCGCATACATAACATTTATCGGCTGTGTCTATATCCTTAAGTTGTTTATTTATGTTAGAGATATGATTTTTTCTCTTTGATACGTTATTTTTAGCAGTTTCAAACCCGTCATTTGTTGAGTCATTTAATTCTGGAGATTTTAATGACATATCAAATTTTATAGAATTTCTATCTTCAATTAGAGAATTATTTCTATCAATTTTTTTACATTGATCTTCATAGTCTTCTAGCTCATTTTTACGCCTTGCAATTTTTTGCCTTAATGTATCGTCTACCTCTGGTACAAATATTAACTCTTTTGTTTCTCCGATAGTGGTTTCGTCCAAAAAAGCATTAACAGTTTTTATCTCTCCATTTTTAGTAGCCAGTTCTTTTTCTAAAGATGACAAAGATACTTTTAAAGCATCTCCAATTCCTATGTACTTTTCTAGCCCGAATAGATTAATTAAGAACTTTTTCCTATTAGTATCTGTTGCTTTTATAAAATCTAATAAATCTGTAGAACTTTGATATGTTAGTTGAGAGAATACTTCAAAATCCATACCTAAAATATTAGATAATTTTTTATAGGTATCAGGAACTTTATGATCCGATATATCAGTTCCATTTTCAAAAAGAGATACTTTTGATGAGTTTCCTACTCTTTTAACCTCTATTCTATAGTTGTTGGAAGAAACCTTAAATTCTAAACTTCCGTTCCATTCTTTAGAGTTACCATATCTGTTAACTATATCACCTTTTTTAATGTTTTTAATATTCTTTGAAAAAAGAAGTTCTTGTATAATTAATGCAATAGTAGATTTACCACTTCCATTGGGGGCAGTAAGTTGTGTAATTTTATTACTATTTATGCTTAGTTCATTATTGCTTCCATAACTAAACATATTGTTAAATTTTAGTGTTTCTAATGTTATTTCCATGTTAAAAATACCTGTCCGCCTTTTGATCCATCAGGTAATACTGGTGTATCTAAAAGTTCTTTATATTTGAATTGAATGTGTCCTAATACTTCCCAACCAGTTCGTTTTGTTCTCTTTTTTAAATTGGGATAGCAGTTATATATAAAAGTATTATCCTTATCCCCCGGCTGATTTGGGTCATAGTTACAAAGATAATGCATAAAAATAGGTTCTAAACTTGTGAAAGTAAAAAAGTTATTATCTGTATTAATAGCATACTTTACTAAATTAGGTGAGTCTTCCCACCAACCGATACCAAGCTTAGAAAAATCGGGATTATGTCCAGAGAATATAAGTATATCTTTTTCTGTCATAAATTCAAAAAGATATGTTAAAGCTACTTGACTCAAAGAATTTGTAAACTGTCCAAACTGTACTGCTTTTGGAATTACTACATTAACAAAGTCTACGATATCTAAGTCTATAAAGTTATAGTTTATTCCTCTCTTTTCACAGAAAGCTTTTACATATATTAAATCATGTGCATTTTGCGCTTCAAATAACGACAAACTAACCGCTTCAAAAGGGACACCTAGTTGAAAAAAAGTTTCTGCGGTAATTTCAGAGTCTATACCCCCACTCATGGCAATATAGTAATTATATTTAGGGTACTTTTCTACGAATTTTTCTACAAGAGTAAATAGATCGTGCCTTATTGTAGGTCCATATCTTCTGTATTTTGGACAGGTTACGCTGGCAGTAGAGTAAGGACTAGGCCTCCACCAGTCTCCGTTGTCATATTCCCAGTAGACTCTATTAATTTCCAGCATCTACATTTAAATCTTGAAAGTCTTTTATTATCTCATCTATGTTAGAGATCTTTGTATAGTCTAAATAGGCTCTTAGTTCTTCAATTAGGTTCATATTTTTTAAGTCTAGTTTTGAATTTTCTGTTGGCTTAAGAGCTATCTTTTTGTCTAAAAGTTCTGAGTTTTGTACTTTTGCAAGTTGATCTACTGATCCAGTTACTTCATAGATTACATGATTAAAATCATCAGGAACCATATCGCCCCCTACTTGTAGAGTTTTTCTTACTAGCTTTGGAAGTTTTAAGGGTAGAAAAGATACTTCGTAATCATCAATAGATCTAAAGTCGATAGAGTTAACCCCATAATCTCTAGAGTCATCTCTATCAAAGCTCACATTCATCGGAGAACCACTATACCAAGCAGGATAATCCATGTAACGATGAGCAAAATGTATGTCACCAAGAAGTATGAGTTTCCAGGGACGAAGCTTTTCAAAATCGTATTCAGCCGTGATATGGGGCGGTACTTCTCCACGAATATGAGTAACGAGAATTTCATCTCCCTCAAAATCCAAAAGATTTTCTTTTTGCATCTCGCCATATGGGAAGAAATATACGCTTTGCCCCCGTATAATTTCACGTTGATTTTTTGTAATAAGAACCACGTTTGGATTCGTAATAGCATGTTGTTCATGGAAATGTTCAAGGAATGTTTCGCCCTTTCTAGTCGCTTCGTGGTTTCCAGGAATAATGTATGTTGGGATTTTAGCTGCATTTATATACCTTAAAAATAAACAAATTTCGTCTGGTTCTGGTTTTCTATCAAAGATGTCCCCAGACAAGAAATGGACATCATGTGTTTCTTCTAATTTGTGAAGTTCTTCAAAGAATAATCTAAAACGATTAGCACTCCAGTCTGCAGGAACTTTTTTCTTATGTAGGTTAATATGCCAGTCGGCACTGTGTAAAATTTTCAATCTAGCTTCTCCAAAAATTTAGGGATAGTGTATTTTACTACACTATCCCATAATTGTCCAGAACTATTTAAACTTAAATTCTAGTAACCGTTAGGTACAATTACATAATGAATTAATAATACAATTCCTACTGAAGCACCAAGACCTATCATCATCTTCATAAAATCACGAGTGACAAGAGGAAAGATTTGTTTCATCTTAGTATTATGAACACTAGCAATTGCTAGTTCTCGTCCTGTCAGTAGTCCAACGAATACCCAAGTCGTAGACATTGGTATTGAATTAAGTTCTTTGAAGAAGTAGAGAATAATAAAATACGCTAAATCAATTAACGTAGCTGACCTAATATATCGTGTTGTAGATTTTTCTAACACAATATTTTGAATCTTACCTCCACGTTCCATAAACATCCATCCTAATCCTGCAACAAAGATGATTGAAATGATAATCATCAAGTCCCAAGGAACTTGTCTGGGAAGAAACACTGCGATATTAGCCATATCATGTGATAACCAAGTCCACCAAAGTAGACCAGTAGTTATCCACTGTGCTACACGCCAATAAGGACGACTCCAATGATCCCCAATAGGCTTCTTTTCATTAATTAATCTAGCAATGATATGCCAGAGTGCATAGGCAGCGACAGCTGCTACAGCATATCCCATGATAGATTTCATCAACATCTTTTCTAATACAAAGGTTGATGCGAAGGCTGAAAGCACAAGAAATGATGTTGAAACAGGAACACCAATTCTAGTAAGTAGTAGTAGCACTGCGGGAGCCGCTGCATGATACCACTGTATTTCTTGGAAAGGTATTTTAGTTAGGCGACCATATGAAATATCTCCTCCGTTGATATACCAACCGAACCATAGTGCCCAAAGCAAAACCGCCGAAGCGGCGGTCCATAAAGCAGTCCAGTGGAATCGTTCATTGTTCGACGCAATCCAAGTTCCAAGAGTTTGAACGCTATCGTTTGCTATAACAGAATAGGCGGCTAAGAGGAATCCTAGTGCCATCCAAATTGTAACTACATCCATTGTTAAGTTCTCTTTCGATATTGAGATTTGAGACAACACCAGGTTTTTTGGTCTTCTTTATATATGTAGGCAAAGGGAGAACCAACTCCCCAAGGAAGACTAATCATCTCTACATTTAATCTACGAGATAGATCTCTAATCTCTATCTCAGGTTCATCTTGTAGCATCTCTACTATAGCATCTGTAAGGTCTTCTGCTTCCTCATCATGTGAATTGGCAGAAAACATCGTTCTTTTCATAGAGATACCTGATAAACCTTAATATTACACTGTTTTAAAAAATCTATTCCATCTGTGAGTCTATAGCTATGACAATAGTTTACTTCACAGATACCAGCTTGATACAGAAGTTTTGCACAATCTAGACAAGGAGCGTGAGTAATAAAAGCTGTAGCGCCTTCTCCGCTCTCAGGTGATCGTGCCAGTTTAGCTATAGCATTTGATTCTGCATGTAGTACTTCTGGTTTAGTTTTGAGAATAGGACTAGCTAACTGCACACCTTTATCCCAAATCACTGAGGTTTCACATTTATTATCCCAACCACTTGGCATACCATTGTATCCTATTGAGATAATACGATCATCTTTCACAATAACACAGCCGACCTGAAGACGGACGGCTGTGGAACACTCTGCATAGTTAAAAGCAGATTTCATATGAGCATGAATATGTTTTATTTTCATTATAAATATATCACATTTATGTTACAATTTTGTTACAACGTAGCACCAGAAAGAGCAAAGAAAAAATTTTATTTTACATACTTGCCGAAAGGCAAAAAGTATGCTATTCTATGTGCATAATTAGTGAAAAACGAACACCGCAGGTGAACAGCTGTTAAAGAGCGCTGACCTACGATGTTCCTTCACGTTGTCTCGGAGAGACACAGCTGGGCGAACGGAGTTCGCTATTTTCATAAGACGTCACATTTGCGTCTTGATCATAGATTCTTTTTCTAAGATCACTTGAACTAAATCTATGATCTCTGCTATTGAAATATAAATCTATACCTCTTTTAGCACAGATAGCTTTTCCAGTAAAGTTACCATCTCTATACTCTGACCCTATAATTCTTACATCTATATTATACATTTCTAAGATATCTTCTAAATCTCTTTCTGTACAATAAGGAATTATTTTATCAACGTATTTTACTGCGTTAAGCTGAGTATATCTTTCTACAATAGATTGCACTGGGGAGTTTTTCTCTGGTCTATCAAGGCTAGGATCTACTTGAAGTCCACAAATTAAATAATTACATTGATCTTTTGCTTCTCTTAACATTTGAATATGTCCTGCATGTAGTAAATCAAATGTTGAACAAGTAAACCCTACTTTCATCCTCGAATATTTGTATTTATGATCTTACTAAGATCCCCTTCAAAAGTATAAGACCCTACATGGTTTAGTTTTGTATTTGGGTCCATCCATATTTCCCCTCCCATTTTTTGCCACAATCTACAGAAAGTATAGTCTTCTGAAAGATAACGATTGTCTCCGTTTTCATCTTGGTCAATCATTGTATCAAAAAATGCATAGCAGTATTTCTGAAGTTTAGGATCAATATTACTATCATTCTTATAGTGAAGGTGTGGATATTCTACCATCATCTTCTCAAAAACTTCGCGCTTAATACAGAAGAATCCTGTAGAGGCGTCCCACACTTCGATAGCCCCGTTTTCTACTCTAATCTGTTTTTTAACAGGATCGGTATATTTAAAATTCATAGCATATTGAATTGGAAGAGCCTTTTTAGGGTATGCTGCTGCAATAATTGGTTTATCCATTGCAAGCATCCTAATAACAGACTCTTGATCAAACTCAATATCAGCATCAATAAAAAATAGGTGAGTAGCTCCAGAGTCTAAAAACATTGCAGTAAGAATATTTCTAGCCCTAGTTACTAGGCTTTCATTTCTAAGAGTAGTTAATCGGAAGGTAATATTATGCCTTACTAATTCTTGAGATGCTTTGAAAATACTAAGAAAATATTGATCTGTAATCATGCCTCCATAACAAGGAGTAGCAAAGAATACAGAACAAGTTTCTCTTATCTTTTGGAGGTCTACTTGTGCTTGTCCGTCTTCTCCTACTTGAAATGCATTGGTAGGAGAAGAATCTTCTGTCTCTATTGTTTCGAAGTCACTTAAGGACTTTTTTGCCATTTAGTCAAGATCCTCAACTGCTTCTGGCTTAAATTCATCCGAAGCTTCCTCCGCAAAATAAGCCGTATTTTGAAGAAGCCACTGTTTCTGTTCTTCATAAGATTGACGCTTGTAAATCTTATCAAGTTCAAATAGTTCTAGTGATTTCTCTGACTCTGTAAGTGAGGAGTTGTTTCTTGCAGGAATTACAGAATACTTAACATTCTGTGGTAGAGGACCTGTTTTCTCCTTCTTAATCGTGATGTCATATCCTGCATCGTCATCTGCTGGATTACCATAATCTGGATTTGTAGCATAATCTACAATCTGCTTGTAAATCGTAGAACGAAGATCAAAAATCTTGATCTTATTATCTGCACGATCAATTACATTGCAAACATATGCAAACTGAGGTTTATCTGAATATACTTCATCGTCAATTTCTGACATTGGGTCTTTGTTTGAGTCATTGAAAGTTTCCTTTTGACGATCAAATCGTAGACATTCTACAGGCATCTTTTTGCCTTCTGTAGTCACTACCCAATATACATAACGAGGCATAACTTCTCCGATTAGTCGAACCTTTGTGTCTCCAACTGGGAGAGTTAGTCTCTCAATCTCTCGGCGTTGTCCGCCTCCGCCGCCTCCGGCGTTTCCTTTTGCTTTATCCCATGATACCATATTAGTGTTTCCTTTCTTGTTGAACTATGTTCTTTGTGTGTAGGTATTTTCTAAGACGAATGTTATTTTGTCTTTATCAATACTTATAAATGGGTTACTTTTTATACCATCTATTTCTTTTAACTTAAAAAAGTCTCTATTAATAAATGGGTTTTTATCATCATTTCTTCTGTGCGAAAGCAACCATAAGTATTGTATTTTATGTGTTACTGGTGTAACAGTTTTGAGAAATGATGGATTTCTATAATAGCTTTGTGGTTCTTCAACTCTGTAATTGTTGAATATTTCAAAGCTTCTCTTATTCATTATTAGACTTGAATTTAACCAGTTTGGTATTCTACTTATATTAAGTTTTTTTACTAAGTCTAAAGAACTATTTGCTATTTTCTTATTATATCCAAAAGTAGAAGCATAAGTCAACACGATAATTGAATCATAATCCTTTTTGGATTTTTTAAGAAGTTCATACCAGTTAAAGTAAAAACTCATAGAGAATATCCTCTTTGTATGTACCAGTTTCTTCTATTATTTTGTTGTTTAGAAACTATTGGACCTGTTAGCCAAAAGTCACAAATAAGAGGACGTTTTTTATCTGGATGCTCTCTAATAATTCTTCCAATTCTTTGCTCTAGCTTTATAGGGTTATTTGATGGGAACACTAAAAATAGAGTGTCAAGTCTATGACAACTAATTCCTTCATCAAAAAGTTTTGTAGTCAGCACTACTTTATACTTTGGACCTACGTTATCTAGTATTTCTTTGCGCTGTTCTTCACCGGTTTCTCCAATCAATAGTACTGAATCTGGAATAATCTTATTTAACTCGCGAAGCCAATCTAGACGTTCTCCTAAAATGAGTATGCACCGACCTCCACTCACTTTTGATATGGCAATTTCAGATACTCGCTGGCGCAACTGCGAGTTAGATGCAAGTTTATTGGTCTGTCTACTCCAATCTCGCTTTGGATCAAGAACATTGAATCTAATATCTGTTTGATATATTTCAACTTTTGGGGTAGCTAAAATTCGGGGATCATAAGCATATGACTTAAATGTTGTAAAATAGTCGTCTAAAACTATATGTTTTCCGTCTTTTCTACGAGGAGTAGCGGTAATAGCTATCTTTGCGCGACAATTTACTGCATTTACTGCTTGCGAAAACATATCAGCAGGACATAAATGTGCTTCATCAACCATTAGAAGCCCAAACCTGTCATGTAATTGCGGAATATTGTTTAAAACACTCTTATAAATACCCACTGTAATGTCTTGAATATCTAAAAGACCGTCTCCAATCTTTCCTATCTTAATTCCAGGTATTTGATTTTCTAGTTCTTCGATCCATTGCCTAAAAAGAAGCTTTGTATGCACTAAAATCAGAGTGGGTTTATTGGCACGAGCTAAAAGATTGCATCCTACATAGGTTTTACCCCAACCACAAGGTGCTTGAAATAGTCCACTACGTACTCTATCATTAATCTGAAAGAAAGCATCTACCATATCTTGTTGTTCTTCTCGTAGTTCTCCTTTAAATTGAAAATTTTGTTCAGAATCTTCGAAGTTTCGTAAATCCTCAATAGTTTTTATGTCTAATTTAGAGTAAGAGTTACTAGGAACAGTGTATATTCCTTTATCTTCGTCATATTCATAGGTATAATGAAAATCATCAACAATTTGATAGGTATATGCCTGCTCAAAAGCTGATACATCTTCAATATCTTCTTCTTTTATGTATATTTTATCAGTAATTGTTGCTGATTTTATGTTAATTTTATTCATTGTTTTATCTTATCTTCCACTATACGCTTCTTTTAAAAGATCTACGTTAATAAACTTTAAAAAATTGTAGTCATAAAAACTTTTTGGAGTAATCACATCTCCTTTGTCGGTAACTCCTATGACTCTATCGAGTGTTGATTTGTTTAATTTTTTTACAAGTGACCCGCTCGGGTTTTTTTCTCGAAGATAAGGAATTTTTCCTTTTAAAATTTCGTCTATGAAGTCTCTCATTGGTTTTTTACATTTTTTGTAGTGTTTTTCTAATGGACAGTTTATATTTCCAAATTCCCAGTTTTTATCGCTTACATCGTAGTAAACCATTTCTTCGTTAATAACATGGTTACACATCCATTTTTCTAGGGGTTCTTGTAAAGCAAAGGGCATATAATTATCTATATCAATTTTATCCCCTTGAAAATTTGAGCACCACCTCCAAGACAGATGATTTAAAAAATGTCGTCTTTTAGTTTTCCACAAGCCGGGCCAACTATCTACAACAACTCCTCGTCCTGCTTTAGTACTTTTATTACCAAACATAGGGTCCATTTCTGACATAGTAGTTAGTATTCTTATATCTGGTCTAGCAACACCAGTTATCTTATCTTTATCATTATCAGGTATTATCGTATAATCTATCCTATCTTTTACTAATTTATTAAATATTTCTGGGGATTCAGGAACACCTCCTATAATAAGGTGAAGTTGCTTATCTACTCCTGCTTCCATAAAAGCTAAAAGCCCTGCAACACTATCTAACCCTCCTGACCAAAGAAAATCTATAGTTTTTCCTTTACTAGCTATATTTTGAGCGGATTCAATCATAGCGTCTTTAAATGATATTTGTGGATACTCTTGGAAAGGGACCCATCCGATAATATTTTTAGTATTTAGCGTAAATTTT
>Ga0222716_10000114_pt1 | contig 61348 bp, 58 predicted proteins | sample C33_13DmetaG_FD_165044 | JGI IMG/M metagenome (GOLD analysis project Ga0222716, IMG submission 165044) | Estuarine water microbial communities from San Francisco Bay, California, United States - C33_13D | ecosystem: Environmental > Aquatic > Marine > Unclassified | place: USA: California... | reverse complement strand
CTATCTGAGTGGATTGATTGCAAGGCAGAATTGGATATAAAAAATTACTTGCTGCATTTACTGCCTGGTTAAATTCTACTTGGCTATTACCAATAACCCAATTATGATCAACATTATTAAAGGTTAACCCCTCATTTAATATGCCTAAATTATCACAAATGGGGTGGATCTCACCTAAACCACATAAATCCAAAACAGAGGGATTATCTAAACCGGGGCCACAATTATAATTTACAATCACATCATTATCTCCTTGGGCACTAAAAATTGGTTCATCACTACTATCAATCCAGCTTAATTGCTGAATTCCTCCTGCAAAACTTATGATACCATTTACAGTAGATGAAAAGCCGTAATTCCCTGCATCTCCCTCTAATCCACCTAAAGAATTAGCAATCGCTTGTACATCAACAGGGCTTGTTGGAAGATCTGATATTTGGTCAATATATGCAGTATGTATAGCTGTTATTCCGCCCGAAGATATTCCACTAACATAAATTGCATTAGTATCTATACCGTAGGCATTACCATTAGCAAATTCTTTTTTGAAAAACCTAACTACAGCCTTCATATCTGAAGTGGCCTTTAGTACTTCTTCGTATTGTTCTGCATGACTCGATAAGAAACTAATAATATTTAAAAGAGATACTAGTCTATAATTAGCAGATACAGCGACATATCCTCTTTTAGCAAAAGCAGTACAAAAATCAACAGAGCCAGGATTTTCTTTACTACCTTGATAGTATGATCCCCCATGATGAAAAATAATTAATGGTCTATTAGTTGCGGTATCACCGTCTCCTGTATAAACATCCATCTTATGGGCATTGTCATTATATACATCTGAATAATTAATTGTTAGTTTATTTGTAGAGCTAAAAATCTCATTTTGATATCTACTCTGACATTGTGAATAGGCATCTATGTTAATTAATAATATTATAAAAAGAGTAAGTGAATTTTTCATTTTAGTTATTTAATTTATTTAATTGATATTCAATTTCTTGGTCCTCAATCTTTCTGAAAAGATGTTCATGAGGTTTGATCTTATGATTTTCTTTTATTAAATCATGATGTATTGTATCCCAGCTTCCATTATCTATATTTAAAAGTTTTTTTAGCTTTTGAGAAGTGTGCGGAAGAAAAGGTTCGCATAAAAAAGATAGAGTAGCTGAGATTTGTATTGCAATATTTATAATAGTTTCCGTTCGCTTTTCATCCGTCTTTTTTAATTTCCAAGGTTCTGTTTCCGCTAAATATTTATTGCCTAAACGTGCTAAATTCATAAGTTCTTGAAGCCCTTCTCTTAAGCGATATTTTTCAATGGAATCTCCAATTTTTTCAGGATAATCTAGCATTTCCTTTAACGTATTACTATCAATATCTAATAAATCATTTCTTTTTGGAACAACCCCCTCCCAATATTTATTTGTTAATACAACAACTCTATTTATAAAGTTTCCAAAAATTGCTACTAGTTCATTATTATTTCTCGCTTGAAAATCTTTCCATGTGAAGTCCGTATCTTTACTTTCAGGAGCTGTTGCACATAATACATATCTTAACGTATCTTGTTGATTTTCGAAATCATTCAAATATTCGTGAAGCCATATCGCCCAATTTCTAGATGTTGATAGTTTCTGGCCTTCAAGATTTAAAAATTCATTTGCAGGAACATTTGTGGGTAGATTGTATCCACCCAATTCTTTCAATATAATTGGAAAAATGATACAATGAAAAACAATATTATCTTTTCCAATAAAGTGTATTAACTCACTTTCATTGTTCATCCAGTATTTTTTCCAATCAACTCCTTTTTTCTCAGCTAATTTTTTAGTTGCTGTTATATAGCCAATTGGAGCGTCTAGCCAAACATATAGAACTTTACCGTCATTATTTTCTATCGGAACCTTTACCCCCCAATCTAAATCTCTTGTCATAGATCGCTCCTTTAACCCGCTTTCTATCCATGAATTACATTGTCCGATTACTTGGCTCCTCCAAGATCTAGGATTATGAATTTTTTTATTATTGAACGTTCCATTGTTAATCCACTCCTTTAGCCAGTCTTCGTGTTTTTGCATAGGAAGGTACCAGTGGGTAGTTTCTTTTAATATTGGGACCTCTCCACTAATACTAGATTTTGGATTTATTAATTCTTCAGGATTTAGTGCAGATCCACATTTCTCACATTGATCTCCATAAGCTTCATTATGTTCACATTTTGGGCAAGTACCTACAATATATCTGTCAGCTAGAAATTGTTGGTTTTTAGCATCATAGAATTGTTGACTTGTTTTTTTTGTAAAACTATTTTTATTCTCAAGTTCTTTAAAAATATCTTGAGCTGTTTGATGGTGATCTTCAGATGAGGTTCTGTCATAGATATCAAAATTTATACCAAAATCTTCAAATGATTTTTTGTTTAAATCATGATATTTATCGACAATCTCTTTTGGACCGATATTATTCTTTTTTGCTTGTAATGTAATTGCTGCCCCATGCTCATCAGAACCACAGATAAATGCTACATCATGGCCTTTTTGTTTTTGATATCTTGCAAAGATATCGGCAGGTAGGTACGCCCCCGCAAGATGACCAAGGTGGATCGGTCCATTTGCATATAATAATGCAGAGGTTATTGTGAAGCGTTTTTTATCCATTTATCTGTTAAAAAATATATTTTAGCAAATATAAGTTATAATGCATCAAATATTATGATTCCCAATAAGTTAAATCCAGGTGATAAAGTTGCTATAGTTGCAACAGCTCGCGCAATTTCTGAGGAAGAATTAGGCAATGCAGTTGACTTATTTGAGTCATGGGGTTTAGATGTAGTTTTTGGCGATAACTTATTTAAAATTGACAATCAATTTGCTGGTGATGATTTTGAACGAGCAAGTGATTTTCAAGACATGATAAATAATAATGAGGTTAAAGCTATCTTTTGTGCCAGAGGTGGTTATGGTACAGCAAGAATTGTAGATAATATTAATTTTTCAAATCTAAAAAATAACCCTAAATGGATTATTGGATATAGCGATGTTACCTCTCTTCATACCCATTTAAATAATTTGCAAATTTCAACTTTACATGCAACTATGCCGATCAATATTCCTTTCAACACAAAATCATCTCTGGAATCCTTACATTCCTGTTTATTTAATAATTCCAATTCAATCAGTTGTGATAGTCATCTTTTAAATCGAGAAGGGGTGATTAGTGGTGAAATTGTAGGGGGTAATCTCTCTGTCCTATACAGTTTAATTGGCTCGCCATCAGACTTAGATACTAATGATAAAATTCTCTTTTTAGAAGATTTAGATGAATATTTATATCATATTGATAGAATGATTCTAAATCTTAAAAGAAATAAAAAATTCTCAAAATTAAAGGGTCTAATAGTTGGTAAAATGAAGGATATGCATGATAATACAATTCCCTTTGGAAAAACAGCAAATGAGATTATTTATGACTACACAAGAGAATTTAATTTCCCTATTTGTTTTGAATTTCCATCTGGACATATTAAAAACAATTCTCCATTAATTTTTAATAAGAATACTTTGTTAAAAATTGAAAATACTGGAGTGACTTTAATTCAATAGATTTATTTGTCAATTACTTTTGGAACAAGAAAATAATCAGAATCTTTTTGAGGAGCATTTTCTAATGCTTTTTCTTTTGAAATATTTTCAATTAATGTATCATCTCTAAGCACATTAACTTCCTCACTCATGTAAATTAAAGGTTCTGTATTTTCTGTATCAATTTCAGAAAGTTTATCTACAAATCCGATCATTTTTTTTAAATCTTCTTGCATACTTAATGAGCTCTTTTCATCAAAGTGTAGTTTAGCTAATTTTGCTAAGTCAGAAATTAATTTATTATCAACTTTCATATTCGGTTAGTTTATCAAAAATAATATTGTAAGTTGTAGTATTCAAATTTTTCACATCAAAATTTTCTAACTCTTTAATATCTACAGGCTCATGTACTTCAATATTTAAAGTACCGGGTTTACCTTGAAAATAACTCCAGGGAAAATGTTTTTTGTTGTCTGGCATTGTAACAGGAATAATTTTAATGTTTTTTTCAGCACTTAGCCTAAACGGCCCATTCTTAAACCTTCTTAATTTTACATCCGGTGGTGGTACACCACCCTCAGGAAAAATACAAACATTAAGTCCCAAATCTAATTTTTCACTGGCATTTACAAATGCTTCATAAGCATCTTTTCTATTTTCTCTATTTACCAGTACAGTATTGTATCTGTAGAACCAGCCAAAAACAGGAATTTTGGCATATTCTTGTTTTGCCATAAAAATAACCGGGATTTTAAAAGCTGCTAAAATTACAGGAATATCTATTGTTGATACATGATTTGGACAAATGATATATGTCTCGTTTTTATTTAGTTTTTCTTTGTAATTAATTTTTAAAAAAATACCAGAGAAAAAGAGTGTCAATTGAGACCACTTTCTAGTTATTTTACATACTATTTTTTGATTCTTATATATTTTAGTGAAGTAGTATAGCGGAGGTATAAAAATTATAAATACAATGAGAAAGACTATAAAAAACCATAATCTCCAAAGTGAGCTTAATAAAGAGGTAAAAGTTTTAATAGAAAAATTAGTCCATTTCATTTGGCAAAGATAAAAATCCTATTTTTACAAAGTTTATAATAGAAAATGGCAAGAATTTTAACAGGAATACAAAGTACAGGGGTACCTCATTTAGGTAATCTTCTTGGAGCTATTATTCCGGCAATTAAAATGTCTAAAGATCCTAATAATGATAGCTTATTCTTTATTGCAGATCTTCATTCTTTTACAACAATTAGGGATAAGGATATTTTAAAACAAAATACATATGCTACAGCTGCAGCTTGGCTAGCTTTTGGTTTTGACACTAAAAATAATTTGTTTTACAGGCAATCTGATGTCACCCAAGTTTGCGAATTAGCTTGGTATTTGAATTGCTTCACTCCTTTTCCAATGTTAGCAAATGCACATTCTTTTAAAGATAAATCAGATCGCTTATCCGATGTGAATTCTGGCTTATTTACATATCCTGTCTTAATGGCAGCAGATATTTTGTTATATGATGCCGATATTGTTCCAGTTGGTAAAGACCAAGTACAACATTTAGAAATTACTCGTGATATTGCAGGAGCGTTTAATCATAAATATCAGGACTCATTTGTTTTACCAACGTCAAAAGTTGATGAATCTGTGATGATTATTCCCGGAACTGATGGACAGAAAATGAGTAAATCATATAATAATATTATAAATATCTTCTTGCCAGAAAAAAAATTAAGAAAACAAATAATGTCAATTCAAACAGATAGTTTAGGATTAGAAGAATCAAAAGATCCAGATAAATGTAATGTTTTCAATATTTATAAATTATTATCTAGTAATAAGGACAGTACTGTTTTGGCTCAAAAATACAGAGCTGGTAATTATGGTTATGGACATGCAAAACAAGAGCTATTTGAATTAATTTGTTCGAAATTTTCAGTAGAAAGAGAGAAATACAATCTTTTAATGCAGGACACTTCAACTATTGAAAATGAATTATTAGAAGGAGCTGCAAAAGCGTCATTAATTGCAGACAAAGTAATTTCAAGAGTAAGAAAAAATATTGGGTATTAATGGATGATAGAATTGTAGATTTTTTCTCAAATAATCATCTTTTATCATTAGCAACTTCAAAAGAAAATTTACCACATTGCTGTAATTGTTATTATGTTTATGACCAGACTCAACAAGTTTTAATTTTTTCTTCTGACCCTAAAACTAGTCATGCCAATCATTTTATAGATAACCCAAATGTCTCGGCTACCATTTCTAAAGATAATATTGATTACAAGAAAATCCAAGGCATACAGCTGAAAGGCATCGTTTATCTAATTGAAAAAGATTTAGCGAGATATAATGAAATGTATTTTAATCAGTTTCCTTTTGCAAAAAATATGCCTTTGTATTTATGGTGTTTAGAAATTATTTCTGTAAAAATGACAGATAACAACTTAGGATTTGGAAATAAGATTAATTGGCAAAAATCTTAACGATCTTTGTATATTTCGTATAATTCTGTTTGATGATTACTGGTACTTACAGATTTTCCTTTGATTAAAATACTTTCAATTTTGTTTGTTGTCATATCAAGAGCATCTCCTTCAGAGATGAAAAATGTTGCTTCTTTCCCTTTTTCTAGGCTTCCCAATCTATCATCAACACCTAATATTTCTGCAGCACTTAAGGTAAGCGCCTTTATTGCCTCTTCATAATCTAGGCCATATGCAACTGCAGTTCCTGCTGTAAATGGTAAATTTCTCGAGCCCATAGCCTCCATATCTCCCGCATAACTGAATGCAAAAGTTATATTGTTTTCACTAAGGATTTTTGCCTGCTTATAAGGTTCATCAATATGGCTATCCTGATTTTTAGGTAATCTGTGCACGCGCTTAAGTATTACTGGAATTTCATTCTCTTTTAAAATAGCAATTGCTTTATGAGCATCTTCTCCACCAACAAGTACAATTTTCTTTATATTAAATTTTTTACATGAATTAACACCATCAATTATATCATTATAATAATTAGCATGTAAGTAAAGACTTTTTGTACCATCAAACACGCCCTTCATGCTCTCCATTTTAAGATCCATATTATTATTTGATTTATAATAGGCGTATGATTTTTCTAGAAATTCAGCTATGGTATTAATTTTTTCGTAATACTTTTTATTTTTTTCTCTTCCCCCAGGCTCTCCCCACCAACCTGTATTATAGTATGATGATGGCCATCTCAGATGTATTCCGTCATTAGCCTTACAAGTCGCATCCTCCCAATTCCAACCACTTAAATACATAACAGATGATTGTCCAGAAATTATTCCACCTTGAGGTGTAACTTGTGTTAAAAGAACTCCATTTGTTCTAACCGTTTCAATAATTTTTGATTGAACATTGAAGGCAATTTGAGTATTAATATTTGGATTAATTTGCCCTACTTCTCTATAATCATGTGTCGCTCTTACTTGATCAATTTCTGTTAGTCCTAATTTTGTATTAGTTAGAATAAAACCAGGGTATATATGTTTTCCATAAACTTTGTAAATCGTATCAAAGGCATTTGGGTCAATTCTGATTTTTGAAAGGTCTGCAACTAAATCAATTTTCCCATCTTTAATACTTATTACAGAGTTTTTAATTTTTTCTCCATTTCCAATATGAGCGGTTGCACCCATAAATATAGCAGACTTTTGAGCAAAAGCAAAATTACTTATCAGTAAGAAAATAATAAGAAAATTATTTTTAATGCTCATGGTCATGTTTATGTTCATGTTCAATTGTATCACAGTGATATAATTTATCTTTTTTTGGCTTGTGTTTGATTTTATTCTTACTTTTTGATCTACTTAATTTGTTAATGATTCGCATTTTCTCTTTTAAATCCCTTTCTTGATTCAGTAGGTTTTCTTTATTATTAAAGTAACAAATACCATCAATATAGGTTTGTTCTACTTTTGAATAAACAGAAAGTGGGTTTCCAGACCAAATAACAATATCAGCATCTTTTCCTACTTTTAGAGAACCCATTTTATTATCTAATCTTAAAAGCTTTGCAGGATTTAAAGTAACCATTTTCCATGCATCTTCCTCAGATGTGCCTCCGTATTTAACTGCTTTAGCAGCTTCTTGATTTAATCTTCTCCCCATTTCAGCATCGTCTGAATTTATTGCTGTAACCACACCAGCATTATTTAAAATACTTGCATTGTATGGGATAGCATCATTTACTTCAAACTTATAAGCCCACCAATCAGCAAATGTTGAAGCACCGGCATTATGATTTTTTAGTTTTTCAGTAACCTTATATCCTTCCAGAATATGAGTGAAAGTATTAATTCTAAATCCCATTGAGTCTGCAACATGCATTAACATATTTATTTCTGACTCTACATATGAATGACAAGTTATATGTCTTTTACCATCAAGTATTTCTACTAAAGTGTTAAGCTCTAAATCTTCTCTTGGTGGATTAGTTTCTCTTTTTTGTCTCGAGTTTAGACTGTTATATTTTTTCCAATTTTTTTTATATTCCTTTGCTCTATAAAAGGCATCATAAAAAACCTGTTCAACCCCCATTCTAGTTTGGGGAAATCTTGTAGTATTAAAGCTTCCCCAGTTGCTTTGTTTCACATTCTCTCCTAGTGCAAATTTAATAAAGCCATCGGTGTTTTTGATTTTCATTTCTTCTGCAGATTCCCCCCACCTGAGCTTAATTAATGCAGATTGCCCACCAATTGGATTTGCTGATCCATGTAAGAGTTGAGAGCATGTGACACCACTTGCAATTTGTCTAAATATATTATGATCCTCAGGATTAATAACATCTGCAATACTTACCTCTGCAGTAACAGATTGACTACTTTCATTTACTCCATTGCTTATAGCAATATGTGAGTGCTCATCAATAATACCAGTTGTAAGATGCTTACCTTTTATATCGAAAATATGTATATCTAAATCTTCATAGTTTGGAATTTGAGTAGTATCAAGAGTTTCACCAATTGCCACTATTTTTCCATTACTAATTGCAATATCTCCAGAATTTATAATTCCTAAATCTTCATTAGTCCATAGTGTTGCATTTTTAAAAATAATTGTCTTTGCTTTTAATTCTTTTTGTAAACCATTTGATTTATTCGGGCTCCAGACAGATGGTGTTTTTTTTGTGTCAAGCTTTTTTATTTCGTTTTTCTTTTCAATAAACAAGGAATCACGAATCATTTTATAGTCATAGAAAGTTCCTGAACTATCTTGATATTTGCCATTAATTTCATTAGGCGAAATAACTCCACTAGCTCTAAAACTGCTGTTTTCTGAGTAGAAAGTTAATTTGTTTTCCTCTAATTTAGACTTAAGAATTGTAGAGTCTATAGCTTCAATTAATATTTTAGGTTGATTTTTATCGCCAGTTACTTTTACACTAATGTTTTTATAATCAACGGAATTAAAAGAATAATAACCTCTTACATCTGTCTCAATTTTTTTTGTAATAATATTTCTAGAGCCAGCAGTCCAATTTTCGTGAATACTACCATTTAAAAAAATATTTGAAGAGCAGATTAAGAAATTAGCGATTTTTCCTTTTTCGAGTGTACCCAAGATATTTTCAGCGCCAATTAATTTTGCAGGAATTGTTGTAAGAGCATTTAGAGCGTCTTTTTCAGACAATCCACTTTTAATTGCTAATCTTAAATTTTTAAAAAAAGATTTTTTATCTTTTGAATCTGTTGCGGTAATAGTAAAAGTAATGCCATTTTCTTTTAAGATTCTCAAATTAAATGGGGCGGTTTCCCAATTCTTTAAATCTTGTAGGTTGATATTCATTGCCTCTTCAGGAACCGAAACATCATAATCCTCTGGAAAATTAATCGGTGTGATTATTGGAAATTCTGTTGCTTTTATTTCATCTATTCTTAGAAATTCTTTTCCTGTTCCTTTAACAATAAAGTCAATTTCAAACTCGTCAGATATTTTATATAGTCTAGCATAATCTAAATGGCTTTTGACTTCAAATATTTTAGGAAGTTCTTTGTTAAGATTGTATTCTTTTAATGAAATATTAGTCTGGTTTTGAGTATTATAATACCATTCAGCATCAAGGAGTGTTTGTTTGATTAATGCAATACTCCCCATTAATGAGGTTGGATATCTTTGATTAGAAACTCCTTTTTTAAAAGAATAAAATGTTGCTGCTTTATCTAATACTAAGTCTTGATTTTCATTGTTTTTAGATAAAATCGCTAAGCACCCTGACCCCCTAAAGATACCATCTTGGATGTGTGTGGCAACAGATCCAAAACCCATTTCATGATATTTTTTTCTGTTTTTATCATCATGTGAAAATTCATGTGAAGCATGTGTCTCTGGATGAATTGCTTCATTCCAACTATATGGTCCATTTTTTTTACTTTCATATTGAGGGCTAAAACCAGATGATTTTTTGCTTGGTTTTTTTAATCCATAGCTACTATATAGATCAATAAAAGAAGGGTAGATGTAATCTCCTTTTAAGTCATAGGTGATTGCATTTTCAGGAATACTAAGATTACTATCAACTCCTACTATTAAATTATCTTTTATCAATAATGTTCCGTTTTTTATTTCTTTTTCACTTGAAATAATAATATTCGCATTTATAAACGCATAAACCGGCTTGAAACTTTCTTGCACACCATTAATAGGGAATGTTTCCTGTGCATAGGAAAAAGTATTTAACAGAAAAATAAAAAAAATAATCTTTAGAGATCTGATCATAATGAATTATAAAGTCGTGAAAATACCAAATTTTTATTAGTTTTATTTGTTTCTTTGCATGAAGAAATTTATAAATAAAAAAATAATTATATGAAAACTTATCAAGCTAATTTGCTAAATGTTTTAACATTAATTTCAATGTCTTTATGGGCCTATTTTGCATATGAACCAACACCAGATAAAATGAGTCCATCAGTAACAACATTTATTCCCTTAGTATTTGGTGTTATCTTATTATTATGTCATAGTGGTATTAAAAAAGAAAATAAAATTATTGCACATGTTGCAGTATTAGTAACTCTGTTAGCTGTTGTTGGATTAACAAAACCTTTAATGGCAGCAATAGATGCGGACAGATTTATGGCTGTTTTGCGAGTTGGGGCAATGATTTTAACTGGAACGATTGCCATGATTACATTTATCAGAAGTTTTATTGCAGCTCGAAAAAAATCTTAACTATTTTATTTCAATAGTATTATGGAGAGAGCAATTTTAATTGGGCTTATAACTCCAAACCTACAGCGTGAACAGGTGTATGAGTATTTAGAAGAACTTGCATTTCTTGCTAAAACTGCTGGTGCAGTGCCAGTCAGAAATTTCACTCAAAAACTAAAGCATCCAGATAACGCAACGTTTCTCGGCAAAGGAAAAATAAATGAAGTAAAAGAATTTGTTATTTCTGAAAAGATTGATATTATAATATTTGATGATGACCTTACTCCTTCACAGATTCGTAATATTCAAAAGATTTTTCCGGAGAGAAAAATACTTGATCGAAGTAATTTAATACTTGATATTTTTGCATCACGCGCCCAGACAGCTCAAGCAAGAACACAAGTTGAACTGGCTCAATACGAATATTTATTACCTCGATTAACTAGAATGTGGACTCATCTTGAAAGGCAAAAAGGGGGAATTGGTATGCGGGGACCTGGGGAAACTCAAATCGAAACAGACAGAAGGATAATAAAAGATAAAATATCTCTACTTAAAAAGAAGTTGGAAAAAATTGACAAACAAAGCTTAACTCGTAGAAAGGGAAGAGCAGATATGATAAGAGTTACATTAGTGGGGTATACAAATGCAGGAAAATCAACTTTAATGAATAAGCTCTCAAAATCTGAAATATTTGCAGAGAACAAATTATTTGCAACTTTAGATACTACTGTTAGAAAAGTAGTGATAAAAAATTTACCATTTTTACTTTCCGACACAGTAGGTTTTATTAGAAAGCTGCCCCATCAGCTAGTAGAATCTTTTAAGTCCACATTAGACGAGGTTAGAGAATCAGATTTGTTAGTTCATGTAGTAGATATATCAAATCAAAACTTTGAGGAACAAATTGAAATTGTTGATAAAACTATTATGGAAATTGGTGCTGAGGCAAAACCTCAACTTATAGTTTTTAATAAAATAGATGCCTATACATATGTTCAAAAAGAGGAAGATGATCTGACACCTTTTACCAAAGAAAATATGTCTCTGGAAAATCTAAAACAAACATGGATGGGTAAATTAGATAAAGAAAGTATTTTTATATCAGCACTTGATAAAATAAATTTTGATGATTTAAAAGAGTTATTATACCAAAGAATCAAAGACTTACATATAAAAAGGTATCCTTATAATAATTTTCTCTACTAAGACTTTTTATACTGTATGTCATACAGTTTTTTATATTCTCCTGATTTTTGAATAAGCTCTTGATGTGTTCCCTTTTCTATAATTTCCCCATTATTTATAACTAAGATTTTATCAGCATTTTCAATTGTTGATAGTCTATGCGCAATTACAAGAGAGGTTCTTGATTTCATTAAATTAGATAATGCATCTTCTATAAGTTTTTCTGATTCAGAATCTAAGGATGAAGTAGCTTCATCCAATATTAAAATATCAGGATTTTTTAAAATGGCTCTGGCAATACTAATCCGTTGTTTTTGTCCTCCAGATAGTTTTTCACCTGCATTTCCGATATTTGTATCATAACCATTTTCACACTTTAGAATAAATTCTTCAGCGTTAGCCGCTCTTGCTGCCTGAATAACTTCTTCTTTACTTGAATTGAGATTACCTAGTTTGATATTGTTGTATATAGTGTCATTAAATAAAATTGACTCCTGACTTACAATACTTATTAGCTTTCTTAAGCTATCAATATGCAAATCTTTTATATTTATGTTATCAATGTCTATCTTCCCATCTGAGACATCATAAAATCTTGCTAATAAATCTACAATAGTAGATTTTCCTCCTCCAGATTGACCAACAAGTGCTACTTTTTCACCTTTATTAATTTTGAAATTGAGATTGCTTAGTACATTAAGATTTTCATACTTAAAAGATTTAATGTTAAAGGAAATACTTTTTTCTAATTTTAAAATTTCCTTTGGATTATCTATGTTTTTTATTTTATTATCAGTTTCTAAAATCTCATATACTCTTTCTGCAGCGGCACTTCCTTTCTGTATATAATAATAAGATGTGGTTAGTGATTTTACAGGTGGTATAATTTGAGAAAAAATAAGAATATATCCAATAAATTCTTGAGGTGACAGGCTAGATTGTTCTGATAAAACAAGTTGACCTCCAAACCACATAACAATAACCATAACTACCGTACTTAATAATTCACTCATTGGAGATGATAAATCTTTTTTTCTTAAAATACTTGTCATCGTAGCTCTGTACTTTTCGCTATTTTTTTCAAATTTAGAGTTGATATAATTCTCAGCATTAAATGCCTTTATTATGCGTAAGCCAAAAATATTTTCATCAATTATTGACATTATCTGAGCTAGCTGATTTTGCCCTTTTTTAGATGAACTTTTTAAGCTTTTTCCAATATATCCAATTAATATACCTGCTAATGGAAATAATACTACAACAAATACTGTAAGAGATGGACTTATAAAAATTAATGTAGAAAGAAAAATAATTATGCTTATTGGATCCTTAAAAAACATCTCTAATGTTCCCATGACTGACCATTCAATTTCCACTAAATCAGATGTCATTCTTGAAGTTAAATCTCCTTTTCTTTTTGAGCTAATAAAAGAAATGTCAAGTGACAATAATTTTTTACTTAGATCCATCCTCAAATCATGAATGATGCCATTTCTTATCGGTGTTAGAAAATACAAGGCTAGATATCTAAATAAATTTTTTAAAAAAAACATGCTTAAAACCAAAACACATATCATCATTAAGGCTTCTACTTTCCCCGCTTCTTCTACAGTTTTAGTAATAAAAAAATAAAAATTTTCTTTTATTGAATCAGCGCTAAATGTTAATGGACTTGCTTGTAATATTTTTTCTTGTGTTCCAAATAGTATTCCTAAAAAAGGAATTACCATAGTTAAAGAAAATAACGAAAAGACAACGCTAAAAATATTTGAAAAAATATTTAATCCTACGTACGAATAATATGGTTTTATATATTTTAATACTTTTAGAAAGAATCGCATCTTACAAAGATATGAAAGGAATGCTTATTTTTGCTAACATATGGAAACTACAAGACAAAAAAAGGTTGCGCGTTTAGTTTTAAAAGAGTTATCTCAAATTTTTAATAAGGAAACTACTAATTTAATAGGCCCAATGATGATTAGTATTACTGCAGTTCGTATTTCCCCAGACTTAGCTTATGCAAGCATATATGTTAGTATTTTCCCTGTTGACGATCCGTTCGAATCTTTAAATCAAATAAAGAATAATAGTTCTTTTTTCAGAAAAAAACTTGGAAGTGCAGTTAGAAATCAGCTTAGAATTGTTCCTGAGTTAAACTTTTTTCTAGATGATTCAGCTGAATATGCTGAGGAGATAGAATCTTTGTTAAAAAAATAATTTTCAGTGAATGTCCCCTTTTATATAGCAAGAAAGTATTTTTTTTCTTCTAAAAAAATTAATTACGTACACATATTATCATTAGTATCTCAATTTGGAATTGCAATAGGAACTATTGCTCTAGTTTTAGTTATGTCTGTCTTTAATGGATTTGAAAATCTTGTTTTAGATATGTATAATGTGTTTGATCCACATATTAGAGTTACAAGTAATGAAGGCAAAAATTTTGATTCAGATGAAGTAAATAAAGTTATTGGAGATATAGATGGAGTTGCTAATTTTTCCTCTGTTTTAGAAGAGAAAATTCTTGTTGAATATAATTCCAAACAATATATTGCTGTGCTTAAAGGAGTAGATGATAACTATAGAGAATTAACAAATTTTGATTCTTTAATAGTTGATGGGGGATATATAGATGATTTTAAAAGTAATAATGTTGCGATGGTGGGTAGAGGAATAGCGTATTATCTATCAATGCATATTGGTTCTGTTTTTGATAATCTAAAAGTATATTTGCCTAATAGAGATTCAAAAAATTTACTTAAGCTTGAAAAAGCCTTTACAAGCTCATCAATTTCGCCAGTTGGAGTTTTTGGTGTTCAACAAGAAATAGACTCAAAGTATATTATTGTCCCATTAAATTTTGTACAAGATTTAATCAACAGAGATAAATATGTATCTGCAATTGAGATTAAATTAAAGAGTTCTGATTCAATGATTAATATTCAGAATTTACTTAAAGAGAAACTTGATTCTAAATATTTAATTCAAAATAGATTTGAACAGCAAGAGTTTCTTTACAAAATCTTAAATACAGAAAGATTAGTCGTTGTAATTATTTTATTATTTATTGTTTTAATAGCTTCTTTCAATATTATTAGCTCTTTAATTATTTTAATAATTGATAAAAAGAAAGATATAGAGAGCTTATTTAATTTCGGATTTGAAAACCACTCTATAAAAAAAGTATTTATTTATAAAAGTATGTTAGGAGTTTTTGTTGGAAGCTTTTCTGGAATTATTATTGGTTTTATTTTGGCCTATTTACAACAAGAATTTGGTTTAATTAAAATGGGTGTAGGAAGTTTTGTTATTGATGCTTATCCAGTAAATATTAGACTTAATGATATAATAATAATTCAATTAATAGTTCTACTAATAGGCTTATTAGCATCTTGGTTTACCTCAAGATTAATGTTAAATAGAGTTTAGTAGATTAAAAATTTTCTCTCAACTTCATTTAAAATATCTAGCACCTCCTGTTCATAATTTGAAGTAACCATCTTAGTTCTATATTCTTTGAAATTTGGTATTGCTTTAAAGTAACTGCTATAGTGTCTTTTCATTTCTGCAATTCCAGTTCTTTCTCCTTTCCATTCTATAGAATGTTTCAAGTGTTGTTTACAAACTCGAACCCTTTCTTTGATATTTGGTTTTTCTAATAGTTCACTTGTTTTTAAATAATGTTTGATTTCATTAAATATCCAGGGGTATCCAATTGCACCTCTTCCAATCATCACTCCATCTATTCCAAATTTGTTTTTTACATCTTTAACTTTTTCTGGACTATCAACATCTCCATTCCCAAATACAGGAATATGCATTCTTGGGTTATTTTTAACCTCTCCGATGAGTGTCCAATCAGCCGCCCCCTTATACATCTGTTTTCTTGTTCTTCCGTGAATAGAAATTGCTTTGATTCCAACATCTTGTAGTCTTTCAGCGACTTCAACAATATATTTGGTGTTTTCATCCCAACCCAACCTTGTTTTTACAGTTACAGGTAAGTCTGTTGAATTAACAATTTCTTTTGTCATTGAAATCATTTTTGGGATGTCTCTTAATATTCCTGCTCCTGCCCCTTTGTTTGCGACTTTTTTAACTGGACAACCATAATTTATATCGATAATTTCAGGCTTTTCCTTGGCACAAATTTCAGTTGCTTGTCTCATTGATGAAATTTCATTGCCAAATATTTGAATACCAATAGGCCTCTCAAAATCATAGATGTCAAGTTTTTGAGTGCTTTTATGAGCATCTCTTATTAATCCTTCAGATGAAATAAATTCTGTATACATAACATCAGCACCATTTTCCTTACAAAGAGCACGAAATGGGGGGTCACTAACATCTTCCATTGGAGCTAACAATAAAGGGAATTCTCCTACATCAATATTTCCTATCTTTACACTCATAATATTCAGCTAAAATAATAATATTGAATTTAAAAGGATTTTTTTCAGATAGTCAATTATTATCTAAGGTTTTTCTACTCTTAGTCATTTTATTTACCTCCTTTTTATTGCATCAGATGTTAGCTTTATTTTTAGTTTCATTACTAATAGAAAATGGATATGATCTTTTTTTTTCATATGATTTGACATCCAAAAAGTCTATAAATATTTTAAAGACTACACATTTTTTTAGTGCTATTGGAACATTCATTAGCCCAATAGTTATATATGGTTATCTGACAAATTTTAGCTTTGGCTTTAATAGAAGGATTTCTCGTCAATCAATACTTTTAGTAATTGCTTTAATGATTTTAATCATCCCTCTTATTTCATTTATTTTAGAATGGAATATGAAAATTGAATTTCCGCAGTGGCTTTCAGGTTTTAATACTAATTCAGAGCCAATTCTTAAAGCATTTTTAAATATGAATAACCCAGTTGATTTAATTGTAAATCTTATTATTATGGCAATTATTCCAGCTATTGGAGAAGAACTTTTTTTCAGAGGTTTTTTACAAAAGTCATTAATTAGCGTTACTACAAATCAGCATATTGCTGTACTCATAACTTCTTTTTTATTTAGTGCTATTCACTTTCATTTAGATGGGTTTATTCCGCGATTTATGCTTGGAATTTTACTTGGCTATATGTTTTTGTGGAGCGGCTCTTTATGGATTCCAATATTGGCTCATTTCACAAATAATGCCATAGCCGTTATTATCTCTTATCCTGCTTTTCAATCGTTTGAGATAATTCAAAATTTCAATCATTATAACGAATATAAGCCAGCAGAGACAACTAGTGATTACTTGTTTTTTAGTGCTTTATCGGTTAGTGTAATTTTATACCTCTTGTATAATACATTAGAAAATGAAAGATTAAGAAAATGATTGTATTAGTACTCTCCTTTTCTTGTTGAGTAGTTAATCTTTAAAGCATTAGCCTTTCTTAACTCTTGTTTTATATCGGTAATGATACCCATTTTAACGGTCTCATCTGCCTTTAAAGATGTTGTCATATATGGTATTTCTTTTTCATCTTTAGCCTCTCTTTCAGTTGCAATAAATTCTTGGATTTCTCCAACATCAGCAAATGCATCATTTAGTTGAATTCTTGCTGAGGTACCGTATGAAGCTTGCATTCTTTTTACAGGAGATCCAATATAAATATAACTTACAAGAGATTTTTTTTCCATTTTTTTTATCTCTGTTGCTTTTGGTGTAACTACAGAAACAAAAAGTGTAGTTTCTCGCATTACCGTTGTTACCATAAAAAAGAACAATAGCATAAATACAATATCTGGTAAGGAAGCCGTTGAAATAGCCGGCATACTCTTACTTCCGTTTTTTCTGAATTTACTCATTATGAATTTCCTCCTATATTTTTTGGTTCTGCCTCAGAAATTTTCTGAGGATATATTTTCCTAATTTCTTTTTGATCTAATTTATTTAAATCATTGTAACGTTCTCCAAATTTACTAAGAGCAGCTTTATTTCGTAATTCGTTATAGGCAGCAGCTAATTCATTTTGTACCCGTATATACATTTTGTAAGATGTGCCTCTATCATTTTGTAATGATATAATTGCTTTTTCAGGGTTCTCAGACAGGTCCTCTCTAATTCCATTATTATCAATAAAACTTTTTGCTCCATCTCTAAGTTGAGAAATGTCCATCATTTCTCCTTCAACTAAAAGTTGATTGTTGGAGTTTATTAGCACAACATAAATGTTTCTTGCGTTAATTTGTGAGTCGTCTTCAGGTTGATCTTCTTCAGGCATAGGGGGTAGTTTTCTTGCAATACCAGTATCTATATCCATAGTTGTGGTTACAAGAAAGAAAATTAATAACAGGAAAGCTATGTCAGCCATAGATCCAGCATTAATTTCAGGAAGACCTCTTCTTTTGCTTGCCATTATTTGCTAAAAGCTTTTGATAATTCAGAGTATAATACTGCTCCAATAGCTAAAACAGAAAGTGTATAAAACATGATTAACCCCATCCCAACATTTTTGGATTCAGATGAACTTATTTTATATTTTTCATAGGACTGAAGAATCTCATCTGATGCAATTAGATATGATCCTAAGCAAACCACAACTAGTCCTAAAATACCATAAAGTGTTTTCTTAGCATTTTTAGTGTTCGAAAGCATCTTTTTTACTCCAAATGAAATCGCAGTAAGAGCAGCGAAACCTATCATGATGTAGGTTATAATAATACCTATATTTATTAAACTCTCCATTTCTATTTATTCTTTACTAATAAGTCAATTAAAGAAATTGAAGCATCTTCCATTGAGTTAGTAATTGAATCAACTTTTGCAATTAAATAGTTATAGAAAATTTGTAAAATCATAGCAACAATTAATCCAAACACCGTTGTCAAAAGTGCAACCTTAATACCACCAGCAACAAGAGATGGAGAAATATCTCCAGCAGCTTCAATAGCGTCAAACGCTCCAATCATACCAATTACTGTTCCCATAAATCCAAGCATTGGGGCAAGTGCAATAAATAGAGAAATCCAAGAAAGGCCTTTTTCTAATAATCCCATTTGTACGCTACCGTATGAAATAATTGACTTTTCCACCATGTCTAAACCTTCATTAGCCCTGTCTAATCCTTGGTAAAATATAGAGGCAACTGGCCCTTTTGTATTTCTACACACTTCTTTTGCAGCATCTACACCACCGTTTTGTAGAGCATGCTCCACACCATTTAATAGTTTGTCTGTATCTGTAGTAGCTAAATTTAAATATATAATTCTTTCAATAGCTAGTGCTAATCCTAAAATTAAACAAAGAAGAACAATTCCCATAAAACCAGGCCCTCCTTCAATAAATTTTTGTTTGATAACTTGATGAAAAGAAGCTGATTCTGTTACTTCTGCGTCTGCTGAATAATCTGTTGACATTTGCTGTGAGTCTTCAACTGTTTCAACTGTATTTGAATCAGCAATTGTGTCGGATTGAGCATTTAAAGAATAGTTTCCAAATAGTAGGAAACTAAATAATGTAATGATTGCAATAAAGTTTTTCATTTTTTCTTTTGTTAGTTTAATTATAAGATGCGCAAATTTAAAAAAATATTATAAAGCATTTAAGTATAACTCATTAACTTTATTCCAGTTAATAATGTTAAAGAATGCATTAATATAGTCCGGTCTTCTGTTTTGATAATTTAGATAATAAGCATGCTCCCAAACATCAAGACATAAAACAGGTGTTCCTCCACATTGGTCCATCATCAAAGGATTATCTTGGTTAGGTGTTGAACAAATACATAGTTTTTTATCTTTAATACAAAGCCACGCCCATCCTGAGCCAAATCTTGTTCCAGCAGCTTTAGAAAATTCAGATTTAAAATTATCAAATGATCCAAATTGTTCATTAATTGCATTACCAACTTCATTATTTGGATTCCCACCACCTCTTGGGGATATAATATTCCAAAAAAGACAGTGATTGTAATAACCTCCGCCATTGTTTCTTAATGCAGCAGATAAACCATCTGATTTACAAATTTCTTCAATAGTTTTTCCATTTAAGGACGATCCTTCAAGAGCATTGTTTAAATTATTTGTATAGCCATTATGATGTTTGGAATGATGAATTTCCATAGTTTTCGCATCAATATTAGGTTCTAAAGCATCGTAAGTGTAATCAAGTTTTGGTAATTCGAATTTCATTTTCTTTGAGTTAAATTAATATTTCCCAGGCTTGAACTATTTTTTCGTTTTCAAGCAATTTTTTTGCTAAAATATGTTTTTCTTCTGTCTTTAAAGAATCACTTTTATTATTTTTTGAGATTGGTATTGCCTCAACTGAGGCTAACATTGCAAGGTCACTACCAGAAAGAATTTTACTGTTTATGATTTCATTTGGTAGACTGTCAATTCCTATACCAATATTTGAAATTGGCTTTGTGATTTCATATAAACTTTCTGAAGTTGTTTTCCCATACCAACTACCTCCTAATCTTGAGACTAAATTTAATTTTAAAGGATCAATTTTATTTTCAATATCCATTATTTCATCATTTAAATGAATCTTTATAATCTCACAAACTACAAGATTACCGGAACCACCATCATCCCCCATGGGAATAATAGAGTTTACTTTACATTCAAAATTGACTGGAGATTCTTTGATCAGAAAGGGCTTAACATGAGTTGATTCTAACTTTGTAAATCCAGCCTTTTCAAACTCATCTTCAGAAGACTCATAATTACTTGAAGCAAGTGAAACTTGTTGAGCAATTTTTTGATTTACAATTGAGATAACACACTCTTTTAATTCTATGACATTTTTAAGTGTATCTTTTTTGGTATTGTCTTTCATTCTGTTTACTGGAGAAAAAACAAGAATAGGGGGCTTTACAGAAAATACATTGAAAAAAGAAAATGGACTTAAGTTACATATTCCATTGCTATCAATTGTGCTTACAAGTGCAATTGGACGAGGAGCAATACTTGTAGTTAAGTGCTTATATAATTCTTCACTACTAATTGAATTTACATCAATTTCTATCATATTAATTAATTTTATAATTAGAATTATTAGAAATAATTTTATTTGTAATCTTACCTAATTTTTCAATCTCCATTTCTACTATATCATTTTCTTTTAACCATATTTCAGTGAAATCAGAGTGATTTAATTTATTAGTTCCATTAATTTCTAAAAGACATCCTGTCCCAACTGTTCCAGAACCAATAATATCTCCTGGATAAATAGTTGCACCATATGAAACTCTTTCTATAATTTTTTCAAATGACCAAGCCATATCTTTAAGATTACCTTTGGATAATAATTTTCCATTTACAGAGCAAGTCATTTCTAAGTCATAATTACAACCGCTATCGTCTTCATCAATGATATTTCCCAATAGTTCATCTTGGGTTACTAAAAATGGTCCTAGCACAGATGCAAAATCCTTACCCTTTGCAGGCCCTAGATTTAATTTCATTTCTTTCATCTGTAAACCTCTTGAACTTATGTCATTCATTATCATAAATCCAGCGATGTGTTCTTTAGCATTTTTTGCCTTAATATTTCTTCCTTCCTTACCGATAAGAATTGCAATTTCTAATTCATAATCCAGTTTTTCAAAATGGCTTGGCATACATTCAACATCATCATGTGGGCCAAATATTGCATTGTGGTTAGAAAAATAAAAAACAGGGAAATCATCAAATTCTTTAATCATTTCTAAACCTCTGTTTCTTCTTGAAGTTTCTACATGTTGCCTAAAAGCATATGCATCTCTTAATGAATTTGGCCTTGGAATTGGAGCAAGTAATTTTACTTCTTCTAGCTTGTGAGTAGTTAGATTATTTAATTTTGTTTTATTGATTATTAGCTCTTTCCAATCGGGTAATTGAATAAGTTCTAATAATGATATCTCACCAAAAAAAACATTTAAGTTTATTAAAGTATCTTTTTTTAAAAGACCAATAAGTTCTTTGTTAGATTTTTTAAGAGTATATGTGCTTAATTTCATGCTAATGCAAATCTAATATATTTAAATTTGTCAAATAAAATTACTTACATTTGTTTAAGATCAAAAACATGTTAAATAATTAATAGATGCCTAGATATCACAAGTTGGGTAAGACCCCTCACAAAAGACACACTACATTCAAAAAAACAGATGGAGGTTATCACCATGAAGAACTTTTTGGAACAATTGGTTTTGACGGGATGTCTACTCTTTTGTATCATATTCATAGACCAACTCAAGTAAAAGAAATTAGAGGTTCATATTCTGTCGAGCCAAAAATTGCAGTTGATAAAAACATGAAGTCATACCTATTAGATTCTTTTAAAGCACCAAAGATTAAAGATTTGTTAAAAAGTAGGCTATCTATTTTAGTCAATAATGATTTAAATGTAATGTTATCTGCACCAACAAATAAATCTCAAGATTATTTTTATAAAAATACTGATGGAGATGAAGTTATATTTATTCACAAGGGAACTGGGAAATTAAGAACTTTTGTTGGGAATATTAATTTTAAAGAAGGAGATTATTTAGTCATTCCAAGAGGTATAATTTATAAAATTGATTTTGATTCAAATGATAATAGGCATTTTGTTGTAGAATCATATGATCCAATATATACTCCAAAAAGATACAGAAATCATTTTGGTCAGTTATTAGAACATTCCCCATATTGTGAACGTGATTTAAGATTCCCTGATGAATTAGAAACTCACGATGAAGAAGGCGAGTTTTTAATGAAAATCAAGAAAGAACATGTCATACATGAATATATTTATTCTACACATCCTTTTGATGTTGTCGGTTGTGATGGGTACAATTTTCCTTATGCTTTTTCAATACATGATTTTGAACCAATAACCGGTAGGGTACACCAACCCCCTCCTGTACATCAAACATTTGAGTCTAGTAGATTTGTAATATGTTCTTTTTGCCCAAGGCTTTACGATTATCATCCAGAGGCTATTCCAGCTCCTTACAATCATTCTAATATTGATTCTGATGAGGTTCTTTATTATGTTGCTGGAGATTTTATGAGTAGAAATCATGTTGAAGAAGGATATATTTCGCTGCATCCTGCCGGGATCCCTCATGGACCGCACCCAGGAGCAATGGAGAGAAGTATTGGAAAGAAAAAAACAGATGAACTAGCTGTTATGGTAGATACATTTGCCCCATTAAAATTAACCCAATTAGCTATTGATTTGTCAGATGGAAAGTATCATAAATCCTGGATAGGATAAATTAAATTAATTCATGGAAATAGAAAAAATATTTAAAGAAGCGAAAGATTTTCTTCCTTTATTGGGGACGGATTATGTCGAGTTTTATGTTGGAAATGCAAAGCAGTCAGCTCATTTTTTCAAAACTGCTTTTGGCTTTCAGTCTTATGCATACAAAGGACTAGAAACAAATAATAAAGACTATGTTTCTTATGTTCTTACACAAGATAAAATTACAATTGTTCTAACCTCACCATTAAACTCTAAATCACCAATAAATGATCATATTGTTAAACATGGTGATGGTGTTAAGATTATCGCTCTTTGGGTAGAGGATGCTGAAAAATCATGGAAAGAAACTACTTCCAGAGGAGCGAAATCTTTTATGAAACCTACTGTTGAAAAAGATGAACATGGTGAAGTCATTCGTTCTGGAATTTATACTTATGGCGAAACTGTTCACTTATTTGTTGAACGTAAAAATTATAATGGAACTTTCCTTCCTGGATATCAAAAATGGGAGTCAACATATCAGCCAGAGCCGACAGGTTTAAAATTTATTGATCACATGGTTGGAAATGTGGGCTGGAATGAAATGAATATATGGGTAAAATTTTATGAAGATGTTATGGGCTTTGTTAATTTCTTATCTTTTGACGATAAACAGATTACTACTGAATATTCTGCTTTGATGAGTAAGGTTATGAGTAATGGAAATGGAAGAATTAAGTTTCCAATTAATGAGCCTGCTGAAGGAAAGAAAAAATCACAAATTGAAGAATACTTGGATTTTTATGAAGGTCCCGGCGTACAACATATTGCTGTAGCTACAGATGATATAATCACCACAGTTGGAAAACTACGATCGCGAGGAATTGAATTCTTGTCTACGCCACCAGATGAATATTATAAAGCAGTTCCTTTTAGACTTGAGGAACATAATCATGAATTGAAAGAAGATATTGAAACTTTAAAAGGTCTTGGAATATTAATTGACGCTGATGAGGAAGGTTATTTATTACAAGTATTTACAAAGCCGCTTCAAGATCGGCCAACATTATTTTTTGAAATTATCCAAAGAGTAGGAGCGAGAGGTTTTGGTGCCGGAAATTTTAAAGCATTATTTGAATCAATTGAAAGAGAGCAAGCAAAGCGAGGAACACTTTAAAAAAATAAATTATGTCAAAATTACAAATAGGAGATAAGGCTCCATTGATAAATGCAATTGATCAAAATGGTAATAATATTACTCTTGAACAATATCAAGGAAAGAAAGTGGTTTTATATTTTTACCCAAAAGATATGACACCTGGTTGCACAGCTCAATCATGTAATTTGTCAGATAATTATACGGCATTGCAAAAAAATGGTTATGATGTTTTAGGAGTGTCGTGTGATAGCGTGAAAAGACATCAAAAGTTTATTGCAAAACATAATCTTCCTTTTAATTTAATTTCTGATGAAGATCATAAGGTTGTTAATGACTATGGTGTTTGGCAATTGAAAAAATTTATGGGAAGAGAATATATGGGTATAGTAAGAACTACTTTTATAATTGATGAGAATGGATTAATTTCTGATATCATTTCAAAAGTAAATACCAAAGAGCATACTACTCAAATTATTAATTAGAAGAGTATTCTAAAGACTTCTTCAATTTTTCCACACTTTACAATCTCAATATTAAAATCTTTTGAGTTGAACTTATTGTATTTAGAAATTATAATTTTTTTATACCCTAGTTTTTCAGCCTCACTTATTCTCTGGTCAATTCTGTTTACTGCTCTAATTTCTCCAGAAAGTCCAATTTCTCCAGCAAAGCATATTTGGTTATCAAGCGGAACATCCTGGTCTGATGATAAAATAGAACATACTACTGCAAGATCAATAGCCGTATCATCTATTTTGATGCCTCCAGTAATATTTAGAAAAACATCTTTTGCACCTAACCTAAAACCACACCTTTTCTCTAAGACTGCTAGTAGCATATTCATTCTTCTCGTATCAAAACCTGTAGTAGATCTTTGTGGTGTCCCGTAAACTGCCGAACTTACTAAAGATTGTATTTCAACTAATAATGGTCTAGCTCCTTCAATGGTTCCAGCAATTGCAACACCACTTGTGTTTTCATCTCTTTCAGTAATTAAAATTTCAGAAGGGTTTGTTACCTGCCGCAGTCCATTACCACTCATTTCATAAACCCCAAGTTCTGATGCTGATCCAAATCTATTTTTTATTGTTCTTAAAATTCTATAGACGTGATTACGATCACCTTCAAATTGCAGAACTGTATCTACCATATGTTCTAGAACTTTTGGACCAGCAATTGCACCATCTTTATTAATGTGACCAATTAAGAGTACAGCAGTACTTGTTTCTTTCGCAAATTTTATAAGCTCAGATGTACACTCTCTTATTTGAGATACACTTCCAGGAGCAGATTCAAGATATGATGTATGTATAGTTTGAATAGAATCTATTATTAAAATATCTGGTTGGATTTTTTCAATTTCTTGAAAAATATTATTTGTTGAGGTTTCTGTTAGAATATAACAATGCTCAGAATTTTTATTTATACGTTCTGCCCGCATTTTTATTTGTTTTTCACTTTCTTCGCCAGAAACGTATAGTATTTTTTTTGATTTAGAGCTAAGAGCAAATTGCAGAAGAAGGGTTGACTTTCCAATACCTGGGTCTCCTCCCAATAGTATTAAAGATCCCGGAACAATACCTCCTCCCAATACTCTGTTTAATTCCTTGTCTCTGGTAACTATTCTGTTTTCTGAGCTATAGCTTATTTCATTAAGTAATTTAGGAGTATTTTTTATGTTACTTACATACCCATCTTTTTTACTTTCTTTTTTTGAAGTTCTTTCTTCTACAAAAGTATTCCATTGGTTACATGAAGGGCATTTTCCTAACCATTTTGAAGATGATGTTCCGCAATTTTGACAATAGAAAATAGAACTTTTTTTACTCATTTTTTATTTTTTCTAAAATCGAAGTGGTAGAAAACCCCTGAGTTAGAGGGATAATTACAACCTTTCCAGCTTTTTTGTTCATCAGCTCATTACCAATAACATCATTTTTTTTGTAATCACCACCTTTTGTTATAATATCTGGATTTATAAAACTTATCAAATCATATGGAGTATCTTCGTTAAAAAGTATAACAGCATCTATAAATTCTATAGCAGCTAATTGTTTTGCTCTTGAATCTTCTTGAATGATTGGTCTTGAATTCCCTTTGATTTTTTTAATTGACATATCGGAATTTAGTCCAACTATAAGTTTATCTCCTAAATCTGCAGATCTAGCTAGAATCTCTAAATGTCCTAAGTGAATTAGATCAAAGCAACCATTTGTAAAAATAATTTTATCTCCATTTAATCTCCATTCTCTAATAATTTGAGATAAATCTTTAATATTAAAGATTTTGGCTTTTAAATTATTTAGTTTTTTCGACATTTTTTTTAGTTGATATTAGAATAAAAGAAGAAAATAATCCAAATATTATGGTCATTAATGTTTGAGCCGTGTGAACAGCAAAAGCAAATAAAAGAGCAGGCTGCATAGCAATTCCAATACCACTTAATCCAAGTTTAACAGCCAGATGATATGAACCAATACCACCTTGGCTTGGAACAACCATTCCTAATCCTCCAATTATTGTAATATAAATTCCATCAAGAATGTTTAGATGTTCAGTTTCTTCTATCGCAAAAAAACAGATAAATGTCATAATGATATACATTAGCCAAATAAAAATAGTATGTATAATAAAAGGGGTTTTTTCTTTTAAATTATTAAAGCTAGTTAAACCATCTTTGAGACCCTTAACAACATTTTTTATTTTTTGAAATAAACTAAACTTTGAAAGTCTCTTTTTGAATAATTGTGTAAATAAAAATATTGCGCCAAAAACACATAAAATAATTAATAAAGTATTATTTGAATTAGCTGATGAATTAGTGCCAAACACCTTTTCAAAGAACGAAGATATTTCAGCAAACTTACAAATGAAGGCAATAAAGACTAAAATAATTAATATTGCAAGATCAATTAATCGTTCTAATATGATTGTCCCAAATAATTTGTCAAATGGGATGTTCTCAGCTTGTTGTAGACTAGTACATCTAGAAATTTCTCCTGCTCTTGGAATAAGAATATTTGTTAGATATCCAATAGAAACTGTATGTATACAGTTTTTATTTGATGCTTTGTATCCTAAAGATTCAATCAGAAACCCCCATCTTAATCCTCGACTTACAATTGCAAAAGCTCCACATATCATTGAAATTAAAATAAATTTATAATCAACATAAGACATCATAGAAATAATTTCTGAGATGTTTTGATCCTTAAAGGCAAAGTACATAAGTACTGATGAAATGATAATAAATATTAAGTATTTCAGTGTATTTAGCATCTATTTTTGATGATTATTCTTGTTTTTAAAATTATAAAATTATATTGTCAATTAGCCTAACCCCTGAAATTGAAACCGCAATACAGCAGGCGTAATTCATGTTATTTTTAATATCGTTTTCTATTTGAAATGTATCTAGATTTACAAGTTCTAAATATTCTATTTCTATTTTTTTATTGCTTGTAATATTAGTGATAATTTGCTTTTTTAATACTTCTAAATTTGTTTTTTTGAAGAGATTATTGAAAAGTAGTAATTGTTTGTGAATTATACCACAATACTCTCTATCAGTTTTAGAAAGATGTTGGTTTCTGGAGCTTTTAGCAAGCCCGTTTTTTTCTCTTATTATTGGGCATCCAATTACTTTAGTTGAAATATTATTTTGTTTAACAAGTTCTTTGATAATCATTAATTGTTGTAAATCTTTTTCTCCAAAAAAAACCATTTGAGGTTTAACAATGTTAAGTAGTTTTTCGACAATTGTAGCCATTCCATTAAAATGCCCTGGTCGATATTTCCCCTCTAGTGAAAGTTCAATGCCATTGAAGTTGTATTTTTTAGCTATTTCATCTTTTTTATATAAATCAACGTCTTCAGGTGAATATAAAATATCGCAATTATTTTTTTCTAGTAGCTGTGTGTCATCTTTGATTTTTTTTGGATAGTTTAAAAAATCATCTGATTTATTAAACTGTGTTGGGTTTACATATATACTACACACTGTAATATCGCATAATGCTTTACTCTTTGAAATAAGTGAAATGTGTCCTTGGTGCAAGGCACCCATTGTTGGGACAAATCCGACTAAGGAAATTTTTAGTTTTGAAAGGTGTTCTTTAAGCTCTTTTTGGTTTTTAAAGATAATCATAGTTTACTCTTTTTTTGAGCTTTTTATAAAGACAAATCTAATCCAAAAATGAATGATTTACAGTATTTTTTTTTATATTTTTGTGAACTGTTAATCTACAGAATGGAAAAGAAAAAAGTACTTTATATTTCTCAAGAGATATGTCCCTATATGAATCCATCTAATATGGGAGATTTATGTGGTGCATTACCTCAACTAATGCAAGAAAGTGGTAAAGATATCAGAATATTTCTTCCCAGATTTGGAACTGTTAATGAGAGAAGGCATCAATTACATGAAGTAATTAGGCTCTCTGGAATGAATTTGATAATTGATGATTTTGATCATCAATTGATTATTAAAGTAGCCTCTATTCAGCAGCAAAGAATGCAGGTTTATTTTATTGATAACGAAGAGTTTTTTCCTAGAAGACAAATGTTTCATGATCATGCGGGTAATTTTATGTGTAATAATGATGAAAGAATGATTTTCTATTGTAAAGGTGTAATTGAAACAGTAAGAAAACTTGGTTGGTCACCAGATGTTATACATTGCCAGGGTTGGTTCACATCACTAGTTCCAATGTATATAAAGAAATTGTATTCTGAAGACCCATTATTTGAAAATACTAAGGTTATATATTCTGTTTTTGATAACGGTTACAAAGGAAAATTAAGTGATACTATAATCGACAAATTGTTATTTGAAGATTTAGAGGCTAACGATTTATCTGGTTTGAAAAATTTAAATATCAATACTTTAAATAAGTTTGCAATTTCTTATTCTGATGCAGTTGTACAGGCAAGTGAAAAAATAAATAAATCTGTTCTTAGCAGCATTGAAGATTCCGGCAAACCATTTTTAGATTTTCCTGGTGATGAGGAGTATGAAAAAGAATATCTTAATTTTTATGAAAATTTTATAGCCACTGATGATAAAGTTGAAGTTGAGACATAGTTCTATGACAAAATTTTATCACTCTCTTTTTATTCTCACAATTTTTATTTTAAATTCTTGTGACGAACCTGGATTTGTTGGTCTTGAAGTTCAGCCTACTTCAGATAAGATTGAAATTTTTTCTAATAATTTTAGTCAGGCAGATTCATTACCTGCATTTGTGATTTCAACTGAATCTGTTGACTCTTTACGAACTGACGAAACATCATCATTATTGCTTGGTAAAATTTCAAATCCTTATGACCCTTATTTTGGTGATAATATCGGAGCATTTGTAACTCAGATAGCTTTAACAGAAAGTAATATTGATTTAGGAAATAATCCAGTTGTAGATTCCGTTGTGATGTCTTATTCTTATTCTGGCTATTATGGTGATTTGTCTTCTCCTATTAAAATTGCTATAAATCATGTTGATTTAAATATATACAAGGATTCTGTTTATTATTCAAATTATCAGTTTTCTAATTCTTCCAATATTTCTGAAGATTTATTATTAGATTTTACAATTTCATCCGACACATCGCCATCTCCAACATTAAAAATGATTCTTGATAATAGTATTGGCCAACAGATTCTAGATTTAGGTAATACTATTCTTGTAGATAATGAAACTTTTCAAGAAAACTTTGGATTCTTTTCGTTAAACGAATACTCCTTAATAGCTAATTCAATTATTTATTTAAATCCTTCTGGTTCAAATTCAAATTTTACAATATACTATCACAATTCAACTAGTGATACCCTATCCCTTTCATTTATTTTAGATGGGGATGCTGCAAGAATAAATTTATTTAATGAAAAGCCGCTTTCTAATTTAATCATAGATCCTAACCTATCATATATTCAGTCAATGGCTGGATATAAAGCAAATATTTCTCTTCAAAACATTAATTTCATTAAAGAAGATTTAGAAGGAAAAGCTATTAATAAAGTAACACTGTCTTTTAACGCTAATGACGATAGTTTTTACCCTCCACACGAAAACCTTTCTTTAGTTAGAGTTGATAGTGCTGGTAATAATGTTTTTTTAGCTGATTTATCTATTGAGGGTACGACTCATTTTGGAGGAGAATATTCAAATGGAAAATATGAATTTAATATAACTAGATATTTTAATAATTTATTAAATAATGATTCTTACACAAATCAATTATATTTATTAGCATCAGGTGGAGCTGTTAATGCAAACAGAACAATTATTGATAATAGTTCAATAAAGATATCAATATTGTATTCTGCTTTATAAGCATAAATACGTATATAGTTATTTAAATAAAAAATTGATTTTTGAAAAAAAATAAAAGATGTGTGGAATAGTTGCATATATAGGAAGTAGAAGAGCGTATCCAATATTAATAAAGGGATTACAAAGATTAGAATATAGGGGGTATGACAGCGCAGGAATAAGTCTAATTTCTGATGATAATAATTCAATTATCACTTATAAACAAGCTGGCAAGGTTTCAGATTTACTTGAATTTATAGGAGATAATGATACAAATGGTTCAATAGGTATTGGTCATACTAGATGGGCCACTCATGGACCTCCAAATCAAATAAATTCACATCCACATTCTTCATCTGATGGATCATTTTCTTTGATTCATAATGGAATTATAGAAAATTATTCTTCATTAAAAAAAGTTTTAGCAGAAAAGGGATACGTATTTAAAAGTGATACTGATTCCGAGGTACTTATGTATTTAATTGAATGCGTGTATAAAACTCAATTAAAAGAATCTCAAGATGTATGTGGGGATTTACTATATGATTCTATTAGAATTGCATTAAATGAAGTGGTTGGAGCTTATGCTATAGTTGTAATTGATAAAAACAATCCAGAAGAGTTTTATGCGGCAAGAAAAGGCTCTCCTCTTGTAATAGGAATTGGAAATAATGAATACTTTGTTGCATCTGATGCCTCTCCAATTATAGAGTATACAGATAAGGTTATTTATTTAAAAGATGAAGAGGTTGCTCGATTAAATAAAAATCAAGAAGTTGAAATTAAGACTATTGATAACAAAAAAAAGAGTGCAGATATTCAAAAATTAGAACAAAGTTTAGAATCTATTGAAAAAGGAGGGTATGATCATTTTATGCTTAAAGAAATTTTTGAACAACCAAAAAGCATAATTGACACATTAAGAGGTAGGATTAATCCTAAAACAAACGATATTGTACTAGGTGGAGTTAAAGAGCATGAATCAAAAATTGTTAATGCTGATAGACTAATAATAATTGCTTGCGGAACTTCTTGGCATGCAGGTTTGATAGGTGAGTATCTTATTGAAGATTTAGCACGTATAAATGTTGAGGTTGAATATGCTTCAGAGTTTAGATATAAAAACCCTATTATTACCAATAAAGATATTGTTATAGCAATTTCACAATCTGGAGAAACTGCTGATACCTTAGCTGCTTTAGAGACCGCTAAAGAAAATGGCGCACTAACTTTAGGAATTTGTAATGTTGTTGGTTCTTCAATAACAAGAACAACTTCTGGAGGAACTTATACTCACGCAGGTCCTGAAATTGGAGTGGCATCTACAAAAGCATTTACTACTCAAGTAACAGTTTTATTACTGTTTGCGTTAAGATTTTCACAACTTAAAAAAACTGTTGATAGAGAAAATTATAATTTCTTAATTAATGAGCTTAATTCTGTTCCGCAAAAGATTGAGAAAGTACTTAAGCTAAATAATAGTATTGAAGAAATAGCATTAAAATTTAAAAATGCAAGTAATTTCTTATACTTAGGAAGAGGAGTGAATTTTCCAATTGCCTTGGAGGGAGCTTTAAAGTTAAAAGAGATATCATATATTCATGCTGAGGGGTATCCTGCAGCTGAAATGAAGCATGGGCCTATAGCTTTAATTGATGAAGAAATGCCTATTGTTGTAATTGCTACTAGAGAGGATAATTATGAAAAGGTAGTTAGTAATATTCAAGAAGTTAAGGCGCGAGGAGGAAAATTAATTGCAATTGTAACTGAGGGTGATAAAGAAGTAAAGTCTATAGCTGATTATTGTATTGAAATTCCAAAGTGCTTTAGAGAAATAACACCACTTATTTCTATAATTCCTTTACAGTTATTGTCATATCACATTGCCTTAATGAGAGATTGTAATGTTGATCAACCAAGAAATCTTGCAAAATCCGTTACGGTAGAGTAGTATAAAAAGATAGTATATTAATTTGTAGTTAATAAATGTTTAATGTTATAAAGTCATACTTTTTTTACTCAATACTGTATTTGTTTTTCACCTTATTTGTTTTAGTTTTTATGACTAACCCACTTATTATAGTTATAATTATTTATAAAAAATTAAGTACAGATAAAAGAGATATTGAAGATAAAATATTTACTTTTTATTGCAAATTGATATCTCCTTTTTTTAAAAACATTTATTATGTTTATGATGAAAAATTACTTGATAAATTTAACTCAATAATAAAAGAAGGGATTGAAAAACATGGTGTATATATTCCATCTCAATTAAACTATGACCCTTCTTTCTGGAGAGAAGTAGAATCTAATGAATTTGATTATTTTTATAATTATTCTTTTATAAGTACAGAATTTCCTTCTTATTATCCGATGGAAAATGAGATTTTTAAGATTATTCATAGAAAGTATGAAAGTAAGTATATTGATGTTTATTCAAAAGAAAATAAAACTCCTAAACAATCCACTTCTGTTGAGCGATAAACCCTATTAATTATTCATCACTTAACATTGATATATCACTCATAACTTAATTATGATTTTTAATCATGTTTATTGACCTATTGGAATCACAGAGAAAAATTCTAAGTGGTTATTTGTAATATTAAGTTCAAACTCTAGTGGATTACAGCAAACTTCACAGTCTTCTATAAAGTTTTGCTCCTCAATTGATGGGTCAATCATTTTTAATTGATTTTCCCAACAATGTGGACAATCAAAATAATGTTCAATCATATTCAAACATACAAAATTATAGAGATTCATAAATCATTACATCTTTATTAGCAATTTTGAATTTTTATCTTTGCTATCATGTTTAAGTTTAACAAAATCATATCAATCTTTATACTCTTTTGTTTTTGTGTAAGCTGTAATAAGGAGTTACCAGTTGAAGAAACATTATTGAATAAAAATTGGTTTTTTAAAAGTGTAGAAGACACTTCGTGGATTCCAGCTAATGTTCCTGGAAATATTCATACAGACTTATTAGAGAGCGGTATTATTGAGGATCCCTATTATAGATTAAATGAGCACCAATTACAATGGATTGATAAAAAAGACTGGTTATATAGAACTACGTTTTCAATATCACAATTAGAATTTGATAAAAAAAATTCTTTTTTAGAATTTTCTGGTCTTGATACATATGCTAAAGTTTATGTAAATGATTCATTGTTACTGATTTCTGATAATATGTTTAGAAGTTATAAAGTAGATGTCAAAGATTTTTTAAAACTAGGCTATAATGATTTACATATAATATTTGAGTCACCAATTTATAAAGGAATTGAGAAAAGAGAAAAATTAGGATATTATCCAACGATTTCAGCAAATGATCTTGCAGAAATAGGCAAAGTTGAGGGGGATAAAAAAGTTAGTGTCTACTCCAGAAAGGCAGGATATCACTTTGGTTGGGATTGGGGTCCTAGATTAGTAACCTCAGGTATTTGGAGGCCAATTACATATCAAACTTGGGACAATTTTAAAATTAATGATTTGTATATACAACAAGATTTACAAAAAGATCATGTTGTATTAAATACCTCTGTTGAGATAATTTTTGATGAAGACTATATTGGTAATGAAATATTTATTGAAGCGTTAATTAGTGACGATAATGGTTATGAATCTAGCAGTAAGATAAAGGTTGTAGCAAAAAAAACTCAGAACACTTACAGTATACCAGTTAAAATAAATAATCCTAAGCTATGGTGGCCAAATGGCATGGGTGAACAACATTTATATGATTTAAAAATTAATATCTACAATGATGAATCACATGATTCTCAATCTTTGCAAACAGGTATAAGAACAATTGAATTAGTAAGAGAGCCTGATTCAATTGGCACCTCTTTTTATTTTAAAGTTAATGGTCATTCAGTTTTTATGAAGGGGGCAAACTATATACCACAGGATGCTTTTTTAGCACGACCAACTAAGGATCATTATGAGCATATTTTAAATTCAGCTAAAAAGGCTAATATGAACATGATAAGAGTATGGGGTGGAGGGGTTTATGAAAGTGATTATTTTTATGAATTGTGTGACCAATTGGGGCTTTTAGTTTGGCAAGATTTTATGTTTGCCTGTGCAATGTATCCAGGAAACAAACAATTTTTAAATAATGTAAAGCAAGAAGCAATTGATAATATTAAAAGATTACGAAATCATACTTCTTTAGCTTTGTGGTGTGGTAATAATGAAGGTCTTACTGCTTGGGAAAATTGGGGGTGGAAAGAATTAGAAACCACAAACCAATCTAAAGAAATAGCAGATACTATTTATAAAGCGTATGATGATATCTTTCATAAAATTTTACCAGAAACTGTTTCTGAATTAGACCCTAAAAGAAGTTACTGGCCATCATCACCTGGAAGTGATTTTGGAAAAACACAAAAAATGGAAAGCGGAAATGCTCATTTTTGGTGGGTTTGGTGGGGAAAGAAATCTTTTGATTCATACAATGACTCTATTCCACGGTTTATGGCTGAATTTGGTTTTCAATCATTTCCAGAGTTTAATAGTATTGTTAAATACACTTTACCTGAGGACTATGATATGTATTCTGATGTAATGAAATCTCATCAACGCTCTAGTATTGGTAATGAAACTATAGAAGAATATATGTTAAGGGACTATAATAAGCCCAATGATTTTGAACAATTACTTTATGTAAGTCAATTGTTACAAGCTTATGGGGTGAAAACTGGAATTGAAGCTCATAGAAGAAATCGTCATAGGTGTATGGGGAGTTTGTACTGGCAGCTAAATGATTGTTGGCCTGTTGCTTCTTGGTCGGGAATAGATTATTATGGTAAGTGGAAGGCATTACATTATACTGTGAAAGATGCATTTAAAAATTACTTGATTAGTTGTGAAGAAAAAAATGACTCTATAAATATTTATATAGTTTCTGATTCATTAAAGAACATTGAATCTAAATTAATAATTCGATTAGTTGATTTTAACGGTAAAGAATTATTTAAATGGAATAAGAATTTATTAGTAGAGGGGAATACCTCAAAAAGTATTTTTAAAATTTGCAAAAATGAGATTGTAAATATTTCTGATTTAGATGTTTGCTTACTTACTTTTGAGCTTTTTGATTTAAAAGACAATATTCTAGCTAAGAATGTTAAGTATTTTCAACCATTTAAGGATTTAGATTTGCCTACACCAAATTTAGACTATTCAATTACAGAATCAGCTGATAATTTTATTGTTAAATTAAAAACAGATGTCTTAGCAAAAAATATTTTTCTAATTTCTAATTCTAAAGAAAACTTCACAAACAATTTTTTTGATTTGCTGCCAAATGAGAGTGTGGAAATAAAAATTAAAAAAGAAAATGATCAAGATTTGTTTTCTTTTAAGAAGACATTTAAAATCATCACGCTAGATCAAACCTACAATTAATATAGTTTTTAGAAAATCTGTTTGTCTTCAAGTATAATAAATCTTGAAAATAATTCTTCCTTATACCATTTCTCTTTTCTTGTCTTCTTGATGATGTCTGCATGTTTCTTGGAATTATAGGCAAAGTTTAAAACATCATCAAGGCTGTTCCAAATGCTTATTGTTGCTTGTTGAATAAATGGTAGCTCACCAATTCCCTTATAATAAAGAACCCCTTTGGCTTCTTTAATTGCTGTGCTTGAGTGTGGAACAGATTTCCAGAAAGCAAATAATTTTGACCAATTTAATGTTGCTCGTGTTATTATTGCAATTTTCTTTTTTTCTAAAATTGTATTTGAGTTATTTGACTCAAATGGATTGATACCATCCCATTTTCCATGACTTTTAAATGGCTCTAAAGTTAACAGACGAATACTTTTTGCCTTTTGTTTATACAAAGAAATAACCTCACTGTTACTAATAAATTTTTTTGCATCTTCTTCATTTTCCCAAGTGGTTAAAAGTGCATATGTAGACCAGTCTGGCCAGAGACTAAACCCATTCCTACCTCCTGTGCCTAAAAATTTATAAAACAAAAGTCCCTTTGTCTTATTGATTAGCTTACTATTTTTACCCATTTGAGTAAAGGCCCAGTATTTGTTTCTAGAGAATTTAAATATTATAAAGTATACTATTTTTTTAGGCATTGAAATTATATACGATTTGCCCTTTGATTTTTTGATTTAAATCTTGTGCTTTCAGATTTTTGATTGTGTTTTGTTTTTCTGCCAGTAACTCTTTTTCTCCACATTTTAAATGATGATTCCTTCAAAGATGATCTCATTATTTTTCTTACATCATTTTCTTTCAATCCAAATTGAAGCTCAATCGCATCAAAAGGAGTTCTATCTTCCCAGGCCATTTCAATTATTCTATCAATTTGATCATCTTTCAGATTTTTAATCATAAAATATTGATGTTTAGGAATCTCCTTCTTTAATAAAAATACCATCAACCATTTTTCCTTTTCTATCTTTAATGTCATCCCAAGCTTTTTCTAGACATTCTTTAAGTGTAAGATTATTTCTTTCAGCTATATTAATTAAAACAACTATCATATCTCCAATATCATCTGACATATCTTTTCCTTTACATATGTTGTCGCTTAACTCTCCAGCTTCCTGAATTAATTTACAAAATTGATCTTTATCCGTTGCTCCTTCTATTAAATTTCTATCATGATGCCATTGTGCAACTTTTTTTTCTAGTTCTTCCATTTTAATTAATTTTTTTTGCTAATAGTTGATATAATAATAAACCTGTGATTAAAGCAATAATTCCTTTATTTGGTCCTGCAAAAATTTCTTTATAAATTATTTTTGATTCCTGTATCCAAGAGAGAATAGCAAACATTATACCAAAACTAGAAAGAATAAGCCATATCTTCATTTCATTTCTCATTATATTAAATTTTATTCCTTACAAATATAGCTAGTATTTTAAAAATTAATCTTCTTATCTAATAGTTTTTTATTTATAATTTTTATTTTTGACATAATTCTATAAAAAAATAGAAATGTACAGCAAATATATTATAGAAAAAAAAGATTTAGATAATTTACCCTCTTCATATAAAGAAGTTGCAATTAATTACTCTAGTAATTATAATCTTATTCAGAAAAAAGTAAATCAAATAAACAAGTTAAAAAAGAAAATAAATTCATTGAATAATGATGTTGAAATATTACTAGATGATACAAAAACAATCTACAATCAACTCAAATTCATTAAAAAAAATTATTTACCTCGAATATATCTAAAATCATATACTAAGAATAACAAACATCAAAACTATCTTAATGTTGTTGTTAATTATTTTGGTATTTCTAAAACTATTTATCTAGGAAAAAGAGAAAGAGTATTAACATCCTTAAATATAGATTCTAATCTATCCGAAAAAAGATTAAAACAAAATATCTTTGCTATTATATCTCCAATTATTTTTACGATTTGTAGGGATGTAAAAACTAAATTAGATTTTCGTGATCTTTCTATAAAATCTAAGACAATTATCGATAATACAATCTCAAAAAATACTAATGATAGTTTCAGTAGTTATTTAAAAGATTTTAAAATTGATTAGTTGAAATTTCTTAATGCTCGAATCATGAATTTGTCATCTTTCAATCTAACCCTATAGTAATCTTCGTTCCCCCATATATTTCTCGCAATATTTGATATTATCAACCTCTTAATATAACTTTCATCATCTTTATTAGCTTCTCTAAGTACGTTTTTATCTATAGCATTTATAAAGTTTTTAAATCTAACGTAAATTATTTCCTCCATTCTTATTAAATATTCTTCAGAATCCTTAATGTTATAAAGGCTATTTCTATTTTTATCTGAGTATTGCATAGAAAAATCTCTTATCCATCCTTTTATTATAAGTTGATTTATTAATAGGAAATTCAGATTAGTATCTCTTGGTATTGTTATGTCTGGAGTTATTCCACCACCGCCATAAACTAATCTTCCTTTTTTCGTTTTATATATGATTGAGTCTATGTAGGATGTATCATTTCTTGTAAATTGTTCTAGAAAATATTCTTCATTGCTTTTACCATATTCTTTTTGTATTGATCTTCCGGACGGAGTATAATATCTTTGAGTTGTTAATCTAATTGCAGATCCATCATTAAGCTTTATTTCTTCTTGAACAAGTCCCTTCCCAAAAGATCTTCTCCCAACTATCAATCCTCTATCATTGTCTTGAATTGCTCCTGCTACTATTTCTGATGCTGAAGCTGAGCCTTCATTAATCAATACTATAATTTTTGTGTTTTCTAACTCTGTTGTCTTATTAGAAAAAATTTCACTTTTTTCTCTCATTCTTCCTTTTGTGAAAACAATCAATTCTCCTTCTTCTAAAATATTATCACAAATATTTACAGCCGCACTCAGATATCCTCCCGGATTATCTCTAAGATCTATAATCAGTTTTTTCATCCCATCTTCTAAGAGTTTGTAAGCCGCTTTGTTAAATTCATTTGTCGTTTTTGCAGAAAATCGATTAATTTTTATCAAACCAATATCTGAATTTAGCATCATAGCAACATCAACACTATTTAGGGGAATTGTATTTCTTACTATATTAAATTTAATTAGTTCCGATACGCCTCTTCTTTTAATGAGGACTGAAACCGTTGTTCCTTTCTTGCCTCTCAGTTTTTTTACAACTCCACTATTTTCAATTCCAATTGAAGCTACATTTATACTATCAACCACAACAATTCTATCCCCTGATTGGATACCTAATTTTTGAGAAGGCCCTCCATTTATTGGTGATACAACTACAATTGTATCATCTATAATATTAAACTCTATTCCAATACCACTAAAACCACCTTGCATACTTTCTTCTACTGCCTTGTAACTTTTTTTTGATATGTATGAAGTATGGGGGTCTAGATCTTTAATTATTGAATTAATAATATCTTCTTCAAAATTATTATTTAATGTGTCAACATAGTGAGAATTTATTAATTGAATTATCGAATTAATTTTATCATTAATTCTTACTTGATCTTTGTTGGATAATTTTTGTCCAATAAATATCCCAACAGCAATTAAGCATGCAAAAATTATAGGATTGTACTTATTTTGCATTTAAGTTATTGGCACTTATTTCTCTAATTTCAACTCCAGCCTCTATTAAAAAATCTAATCCAGAGGTGTCTTTATATTGGTTAATGTAAACTAATCTTTTTATACCAGATTGATGTATTAATTTACTACATTCTTTACAAGGAGAAAGGGTAAGATATAATGTTGCATTTGAACAATTGTGATTTGATTTTGCTGTTTTTAGTATAGCGTTAGCTTCAGCATGTAGCACATACCAATATGTGTCGCCATTTTCATCTTCACACTTGTTATTGAAACCTGTTGGAGAACCATTATATCCATCAGAAATTATCATATTTTCCTTGACGATTAATGCGCCAACTTGTTTTCTTGAACAATGAGATAATTTTGCCCATTCAAGAGCAAGTCTTAAATAAGCAAAATCATATCTATCTAGTTTTTCTTTATTCATTTAGTAATAAAACTGATTTGTACCCAGGGCCGGGCTCGAACCGGCACGGGTTACCCCATTGGTGTTTGAGACCAACGCGTCTACCAATTCCGCCACCTGGGCAAGTGGTTTGTAAAAATAGAATTTTACTATAAATTATCACTAGTTTTTCTTAAATTATAAAATGTTAATATTTATATTTAAAATTATATATTTGCAACCCATTTTTTATACATGTTCATGAACAGACCATTTAAAATATTTTCTGGAAGATCATCAAGAAAAATTGCTTTAGCTATATGTAAAGCATATGGTACTGAACTTGGTGATGAAACTGTAATAGAATTTAGTGACGGTGAATTTGAGCCATCCTTTGATGAATCAATAAGGGGTGCTGATATTTTTCTTATACAATCTACAATGCCTCCAGCAGATAACCTAATGGAATTATTATTAATGATTGATGCAGCTCGTAGAGCTTCTGCATATAAAATTAATGCTGTAATCCCATATTTTGGATATGCAAGACAAGATAAAAAAGGTAAGCCAAGAGTTCCAATAGGGGCTAAGTTAATAGCAAATTTATTAACATCAGCAGGAGTTGATAGAGTTCTAACCATGGACTTACATGCCGATCAAATTCAAGGGTTTTTTGATATTCCTGTTGATCATTTATATTCTTCAAGCGTTTTTATTCCTTACATTCAATCATTGAATTTACCAAATTTAACTATTGCTTCACCAGATATGGGGGGCTCAAATAGAGCAAATACTTACGCAAAGTTTTTAAATTCTGAGATAGTAGTTTGTTACAAACACAGAGAAAAAGCTAATGAAGTAGGCAAGATGTTGCTAATTGGAGATGTGAAAGGTAAGGATGTGGTGCTAGTAGATGATATGGTTGATACAGCAGGAACGTTAACTAAAGCAGCAGAAGTCATGATTGAATCTGGCGCAAACAGTGTTCGTGCAATTTGCACCCATGGAGTGTTTTCTGGACCAGCATATGAAAGGATTGATAAGTCTTCTTTAATTGAAATTGCTGTTACTGATACAATTCTAAAAGACCATCAATCAGATAAGGTAAATATCATTTCTATTGCAGATCTATTTGCCAGTTCTATTGAAGCGGTACTAAAAAATGAATCTATTTCAAAACACTATTTGAGATAAAAAAATAACTTTAAATAATTAAAAATGAAATCACTAGCAATTAGCGTAAAAAAAAGAGAGAATGTAGGGAAGTCTTCTTCTAAAGCGTTAAGAAATCAGGGTAAAGTTCCATGCGTGCTTTACGGGGGAGAAAAGCAAGTGTCCTTCTACGCTCATGAAAATGACTTTAGAAAGATTGTCTATACTTCTGATGTTTTTCTTATCGATTTAGATATTGAAGGAACAAAAACAAGATGTATTATGCAAGATATTCAGTTTCATCCTGTTACTGACAAAATTCTTCATATAGATTTTCTAGAAGTATTTGATGACAAAGAAGTTACTATTGATATTCCTGTTGTATTAAATGGAATGTCTATTGGAGTTAGAAACGGAGGTAATTTATTATTTAGAAGAAAGAAGATTATTACAAGAGCTATACCTGGAAATCTTCCAGATGCAATTGAAATTGATATTTCAGATCTTCGTATCGGACAGTTTGTTTACATTAAAGATTTAAGGTCTGATGATTATACTTTTTTAGCTCCGGACAATTCAGTTGTTGTAGGTGTTAAAACTGCTAGAGCCGCTGTTGAAGAGCAGGTTGAAGATGAAGAAGGTGAAGAAGGAGCAACTGAAGAAGGATCGGCAGATGGAGAAGCTGCTAATGAAGGCTCTTCAGATGAGAGTAAAGAAGGCTAGCAGTTGTGAAATTCTTAGTCACGGGATTAGGTAATCCAGGATTTGATTATACTAACACTCGTCATAATATTGGTTTTAAAGTTCTTGAGTCCATTGCTGAAAGCATGAGTCAGGACTTTGATATTTGTAGATATGGATTAATATCTAAAATCAAATACAAAGGAAAAACTCTAATATTATTAAAGCCTAATACATTTATGAATTTAAGTGGTAAGGCGGTAAAGTATTGGCTTGATAAAGAAAAGATTTTGCCTCAAAATTGTCTAATAGTTACAGATGATTTGGCTTTAAATTTTGGAAAATTAAGACTTCGTGCTAAAGGTTCTCATGCTGGTCATAACGGATTAAAGAATATTTCTGAAATTTTGGGTAATAATATTTTTCCTAGACTAAGGTTTGGAATTGGTAATGATTTCCCAAAAGGATATCAAACAGACTATGTGTTAGGTGAATGGGACAATAATCAATTGGAAAGTATTGATGAAAATATTAAAAAAGCTAAAGAAATCATTTTTTCATTTTGCACTATTGGAATTGATATGACAATGAATAATTTAAACTAAAAAATATTATTGAATTCAATTTTGTTATGTATGTGTGAATATTTAAATTTGTATAAGTAACAATATGGTATCGTGGCCGAGCGGTTAGGCAGTGGTCTGCAACACCATCTACAGCGGTTCGAATCCGCTCGATACCTCAAAATGCTCGTCTTTATAGCGAGCATTTTTAGTATATTTGTGTTTGATGTTTACAGCATATGAAATATAGATTAATTTTTTCTCTCCTTTTAATTGTTTTCAATAGTAAGTTATTTGGTCAGTGTCAATTTACATTAGATAGTTATTCACACGTAAATTGTAATTCAGAAAATACAGGCTCAATTGATATAAGTTTTATTGATCCAAATATTTCATTTTGGTGGACTGGTCCAAATGGATTTACTAGTAACTCAAAAAACTTATCGGCATTATTCGCTGGAGATTACACTTTGACTATAGTAAGTAATTTGATCCCAGGAGACACAAGTTCTCAACTGTTATGTTCTAACTTAGATATTTATGGCAATCCAAAGGATACTATAACAATTGAAGAAACTCTTCAGATTGAAGCAGATTTTTCACTTAGTGGACAATGTAATGAATTAGATTCTGCTGATGTATATACATATTTACTTGGTGGTACACCACCCTATACAACTTTATGGTCAACAGGTGACACTTCAAGACATATCAATAATCTTCAATCAAACTCTTTACTACCTTATTCTTTATTAATTACTGATAATAATGGCTGTCAGACAACAGAATACCTAAGAATTAACCCAATCAAATCAATGGAAACTTTTTCATCTCATGTTGATGTTATCTGTAAAGATGATAATTCGGGTCAAGCTAGAGTATATGTCAGTTCTGGAACCCCACCATTTAATTTTATATGGTCTTCTGACTTTACATCTTCATATTTAGATTCTGCATCATCAACAATTTATAACCTTTCTTCTGGAACCTATTTTGTAGATATTGTTGATAATAATGGTTGTGAAACAAAAGATACTATTGAAATTGAGGCAGTATTTAGCGAGTGCTTAGAGCCTAAAAAAGTTTTTTCACCTAATAATGATGGTGTAAATGATATTTGGGAGATAGAAAATATTAAAATATACCCAACAGCACTTGTAGAAATATTTTCTAAAAATGGTAAAGAAGTTTATAGAAGACGGAATTATCAAAACTCATTAGATAATGCTTTTAATGGAATAGATATTAATGGAAATATCTTACCTTCTGCTACATATTATTATGTTATAAGCGTTGAAGAGGTTAATCAGTTTATTAAAGGAACTCTAACAATAGTTCGATAATGAGATTTATAATAATTATCTTTTTTATTTTATCAAATGTTTTAAATGCACAACAGCATACCAATTATTCACAGTTTTTTAATAATGAGATTTTGTATAACCCAGCTACTGCAGGTAGTAAGCCATACAACCCTTTAGTTTTACAAACTAGACAACAATGGCTAGGTTTTGAAGGGGCTCCTTTTTCGACTTCAATCTCATATCATAAGTTAATAAATGAGAGTTCTGCTTTTGGAGGAGTTTTTAATTTTGAAAACACAATACCATCTCAAAAAGTAGATTTTCAACCATCTTATGCTTTTCATGTGCCATTAAATTCTAATAAAACATTTTTATCATTTGGTATTGCTCCAGCCCTTTTGTACTATTCAGTGAATTTTGAATTAGAAGATCTGCCTGAAAATCAGGATCCTGCTTTCTCAGAATCAACATATAGTTCATTATCTTTTGATATTGGCTCTGGAGTTTATATTTACAATGATAAATTATCAATAGGATTTTCAGTTGCAAATATGTTGCAATCTTCATTTGATGGTGAAGTGCTTGTACAGTCTAATCAGTCTTTTGGTAAAACAAGCTTTGGTGAAAATTTGAGGCAAAGAATTTTCTTTTCATCACTTTCTTATGATTTTGATATTATAAATAAAGACTGGAGTTTTGAGCCTATTTTATTAGTCAGAAACTTTGAAAATGAAACTCAAATATTAGATTTATTTTCACGAATCAAGTACTTAAAAAATAATTGGGCTGGATTTGGTTACCAATCAGAAGGAGTTATATCTTTTAGTTTTGGGTTTAGTGCCGATAAATTACATTTTGGTTACTCATTTGATTTTGCTACATCTAGCAATATTATGAACAATAGTTTTGGAACACATGAACTAATGATTTCTTACCATATTCCAGCTTTTCAACATAATAGACATACGAATTTTTGGATTTTTTAATATGGATAAAATAGAACATATAGGCATTGCAGTTAATGATATAAAAAATGCAAATCTAGTATTTAAATCAATTCTTGGTAAAGTTCATTACAAAACTGAATATGTAGAGTCAGAAGATGTGTTAACTTCTTTTTTTGATTTAGGAGAGTCAAAAATTGAACTTATTGAATCAAATAATAAAGATCATACAATCTCTAAATTTTTAAATTCAAATAATAGTTCAATACATCATATAGCTATCAAGGTTAGTGATATATATTTTGAAATTCAAAGAATTAAAAAAGAGGGGATCAGAGTATTAAATGAGATTCCAAAGGAAGGTGCGGACAATCAGTTAATATGCTTTTTACATCCAAAAGACACTTTAGGTGTTCTTATAGAATTATGTCAGGAAAAATAGATTCCATAGTTTCCTTCCCATCTAAGTGATAGGTTTTTAATCCAATTCTTTTTGCACTTTCAATATGCTGAATACTATCATCAATAAATAAAGTTTTTTTAATAGACAGATTGTTTTCCTTTATTACTAATTTAAAAATATTAGGATTGGGCTTCCTTAATTTGATTTCATGTGAATAGTAGACTTTATCAAATAAATTATAAAATTCTTTATATTTTTTTACACCAAGATTATCAATTATCTTCTCAATATGAATGGAATTAGTATTACTTAGAAGAAAAATTGAAAACTTATCTTTAATCTTTTTTAAGACTTCAAGTCTTTCATCTGGTAAATCCTGTAATATAGCGTTCCAGGCATTTATTATTTGTGTTGTAGAGGCTTTAGGGGCAAATTTTTGAATTTCCAAAACAAAATCATGCTTAGAAATACGACCTGTTTCTAATTGACTGAAAATATTAAGTTGGGATGATTTTGAATAAAAACTTGATGCATCTATTACTCCAATTTTTTCAAATGCATCAATGGTATTTTGATAGTCTATATTTAATATAACATTACCTAGATCAAAAATAATATTATCAATATTTTTCATTTAATAAAACTACATATAATTCAACAAATTTGATAGTTTTGCATTACCTTTTTAAAAGGAGGGCCTATAGCTCAGCTGGTTAGAGCACTTGACTCATAATCAAGGGGTCGCAGGTTCAAGCCCTGCTAGGCCCACATAGCGGAATACTAATATAAAAGTGTTCCGTTTTTTGTATCATTGTATAAGCATTTTTTACAATGAGATATTTAAGTAAAAAAACATTCAATTAATAATGAATAGATTTTTAGATTTTTTAAAAAAAATAATAAAAAATAAAGCAATACTTTTTTTATTTTCTGTGATTGTTTTTTTGATTTTTTATCTTTTTTATCAAAAAGATAGTATGAAAAAACAGATGAATTTAAAAATCCAGTTTATCGAACAAAAGAATATTCTACGTGATGAATTAGATGATTTAATTGATGAGCATGATGATTTACTTGTAGAATATGGTGATCTTAACAATCAACTTTACCAAAAAGATTCATTGATTCAAGAACAAATTACAGAGATAAGAAATCTTATTAGAACAAAGAATGATTTAAGAGAGGCAAGGCTTAAAATTGAAAATTTAAAGAGAATTTCTCAAAACTATATTAAAGATATTGATTCTTTATTTTATGTTACAGAAAGGCTTAGTATAGAAAAAGATAGTGTTATTAAGGTCAATAAAGATATAAATTGGAAAAACTATAAGCTCAATAAAACAAATTTACAACTCTCTGAAAAGGTAAATAAAGGATCCACTTTAAAAATTAAGGATATTTCTGTCGAGCCATTTAGGTATAGAAGCACAGGAAAAGAAGTGTCTACTCGATCTGCTGAGAAAGCACAGGCGCTTAGAGTATGTTTTTATATTTCTGCTAATCTTATTGCTGATACTGGATCAAAGAAAATTTCTGTACAATATATAGATCCTGATAATACTATACTCTCTGGTTCTGATACTATTTTAAATAATGAACTCGTAATGTATTCTTCTTCCACATCTGTTGAATATAAAAACCAACAGCTATTTGTTTGTATTGATTGGCAAAGATTTATTCCACTTAAAGAAGGGGATTATCTTGTTAAAATTTTTATAGACGATTTATTTACTGCTGAATCACAATTTAAATTACGTTAAGATCACAAAAATTATTACATATAACATCAATGGTATTAGAGCTGCCATCAAAAAAGATTTGTGTGGGTGGCTAGAATCTGTAAATCCGGACATCGTTTGTTTACAAGAAATAAAAGCTATGCCAGATCAATTTGACAGGCAATTATTTGAACAAATAGGGTATAATTCATTTATTCATTCAGCGACAAAAAAAGGTTATAGTGGTGTTGCCATTTTATCAAAAATTGCACCAAAGAATGTCGAGTACGGTTGTGGAATTGAGAAAATTGATTTTGAAGGTAGAGTGATTCGAGCAGATTATCAAAATTTTTCAGTTATGAGTGTTTATTTCCCATCTGGAAGTAGTGGTGATCTTAGACAGAATTTTAAAATTAAATTTTTAAAATTATTTCAAAAATATGTTAACACACTTAAAAAAGAAATCCAGAACCTAATTATTTGTGGTGATTATAATATTTGTCACCAATCAATAGATATTCATAATCCAATTAGAAATAAAAACACTTCTGGATTTTTGCCTGAAGAGAGAGAGTGGATGTCATCATTTGTTGATATGGGGTTTATCGATTCTTTCAGAATTAATAACAAAGAGCCTCATAATTATACTTGGTGGAGCTATAGAGCTAGAGCAAGAGAAAAAAATCTTGGATGGAGAATAGATTATATTATGATTGCTGATTCTTTAAGTTCAAATTTTAAAAATGCATTAATCTTATCAAAAGCAATACATTCTGATCACTGTCCAGTTCTTTTAGAATTAGCTGATTAGTTTTTTTATTTTTGTAAATTAAAATTATTATGGCAATTCAAACAGCAGAAAGAAGTTCGCATTTAGATCCTTCAGAGAATGTAATTTTTCAAAGACATATGGTTGCTTATAAAAAGGCAGCTAAGCTAATCAACGGTACTGTATTAGAAATTGGATGTGGAGAAGGATACGGGATTTCTGAATTAGCAAAACATTCAAAAAAATATATTGGCGTCGATAAGTTTGACACTTCCATTTCTGAAAAACTAATGACAGAAAATGATATTGTGTTTCATAAAATGGAAATCCCTCCCTTACTAAATATTGAATCCGATAGTGTTGATTTTGTGGTAACATTTCAGGTAATTGAGCATATTCAAGATGATAACTTTTTTTTAGAAGAGATTCATAGAGTTTTAAAGCCAGGTGGGAAATTATTACTTACTACACCAAATAAATTGATGTCACTCTCTAGAAATCCATGGCATATAAGAGAATACACACCTATTGAGATGAAAAAAGTTCTTTGTAACTGTTTTCCTGATGTAGATGTTCAGGGGGTTTTCGGTAATGATTTAGTTATGAATTATTATGAAAAAAATAAAAAGTCTGTTAAAAAAATTACAAGATTTGATATTTTTAATTTTCAATACCTACTACCTAGATGGGCATTACAAATTCCCTATGATATCTTAAATAGGTTAAATAGAAAAAATCTTAAAAATAATAATCAAAGTATGGTAGACTCTGTAAAAGTTGAGGACTATTCTATTAAAAGCTCAACAGAAAATTGTTTAGACTACTTTTGTATAGCTACCAAGTAGTAGAGAATTGATACTCTTGTTCCTTTAATTTTTCTAAAATTTTTTTTAAGGATTTTTTTAAATTGTTATAGCTTTTTAAGTTGTTGTGAAATAATATAATTGATCCATTTTCTACATTATTGATTACGTTTTTATATATTTTATTTGAAGATATATTTTCTTTAAAATCCCAGCTCATTATATCCCACATAATAATTTTAAAATCCTTTTTTAAATTCTTTATCTGCAAAGGTGTAATCTTTCCGTAAGGAGGTCTAAAAATATCAGAATATATATATTTTTTAGCTTGCTCAACGTCTTCTAAGTATTTGTTATTGTCTGTACCAAAACCATTTAGGTGTGAAAATGAATGGTTTCCAATCTTATGCCCACTATTTATTATCAACTTAACTAATTCAGGATGTTTTTTAGCTTGATTTCCAATAATAAAAAAAGTTGCCTTGATGTTGAATTCCGCCAATACATTAATTAAATATGGAGTTACTTTTTCATCAGGGCCATCATCAAAAGTAATCCATATTTTTTTTTGGTCAGTATTTTTTTTCCATACTAATGACGGAAATAAATACTTAGCTATTGATGGAGTTTTTACAAACAAGCCTAATTATTGCAAAGCGTAATACTCATCTAAAAAAGTATTTATTCTATAAGAAATATATTGAATTTCTTCTTTTTCTAAATTTTCTTTTGATCTATAAAATTTATCATCTTCCTCAAAATAAGTAAATGTATTATCATTTCTTCTATGTACTTGAGTTATTCTAGTAAGACTTCCAAGTACTTGACCACAAATATTAAAATTTTGTTTTAAACCACTTCCTTTATCAAAATTAGCTAAATATTTATATTCTGTGAGATAATCATCTATCATTCTCGCGTAAAGAGCATCACCCTTCTCGATTTCTCCAGCTTTATAATACAAATCAATAATTGGAATTGTAAAGTAGGTTAGATTTACAACTTCTCTTGGAAATTCTGAAAGGCACTTATCAATAACCTGTACAGCTCGTAATGTGTCTCCTTTTGAGAACAGATTTTCAGCTAATCTTGCATAGTTGTTTCTGTAATTCATCACCATTCTTGTGTTTGTTTCATCAAAATATAAATCGGAATTATTTAAGCCCCCCCATTGGAACTTGTTCATAAGGTTTTCATACATTATTTCAGTATTAATTTCACCAGTTTGACCATCGCTAGCATTTGCTATGTAAGGAACCAGTCTATATGCTAAACCCTCTAGTTGAAAGTATTTTTCAAGTCCCATGAAATTATCTCTTCCAACAGTAATTGCAAAGTATATTGGTCTATCCCAATTAAAATTAGCAAGAATATCTAGAACCATTAATTTGTTTTTGTACAAACCATTGCCTTTTAAATTCCATTTTACTTCATCAACAATTTTATTTTGATATTCAGCTGGTACAAATTCTTTTGCTTTTTCCTTATCAACTTTTAATTTTAATTTTTTTGTTGGACAATAGTTTTTAAGACCTGCAGAAGTATTTAATTTAGCCTTTGGATTATTACTGTTGATAAATTCCACAACTTGTTCTACATCTTTGTATTCTTTGAATTTCTCTTGAATTAAGGTGTAATCTCTTGTTCCTCTTCTATAGTCATCATGTTCTAATGAAGATGGAATTGGTGCTGCATCGTAGGATGCTCTTTTCATTTGGTCAATATACCAATCCGTATTGAAAAGTGACAGGTTTACTACCTTAATATCTGTTCTTATTCCTTCAACTTCTTGGGCATACCAAAGAGGGAAAGTGTCATTATCTCCATTTGTAAAAAGTATTGCGTTCTTAGCGCATGAATTTAAATAGTTTTTTGCAACCTCTAAAGCAGTAAACCGTCCAGATCTATCATGATCATCCCAATTCTCACTTGCTAAAATTACTGGGGAGATAAGCATCGAAATAGTTGTCGCAATTGCAATACTATTTTTAGAACTGGTTTTTTGCTTTAAGAAATCATAGATACCGAGTAATCCTAAGCCTACCCAAATTGAAAATGCATAGAAGGAGCCTACATACGCATAATCTCTTTCTCTTGGTTGAAATGGCACAACATTTAAGTATATTATAATCAAAACTCCTGTAAAGAGAAAGAATAATAACACAACAATTGCATCTTGCTTTTGTTTTTTAAAGTGAAATAACATACCTATGAGACCCAGTAATAGTGGAAGGAAATAATAATGATTTTTAGCTTTATTATTTTTTAAATGGTCTGGAGCAATAGTATCTGATGGAGTGCCTAAACGCATTTGATCAATGAATGAGACTCCGCTTTCCCAATTCCCATTCATTGAGTTTCCGTCCATATTCATATAATCATTTTGTCTTCCAGCAAAATTCCACATAAAATATCTTAAGTACGACCAGCCTATTTGGTAATTAAAAAAGTATTTTAGATTCTGACTAAAGGTCGGAGTTCTTTCAGTATTTTTTAATCCTGCCCACATTTTATATCCTGAAGCATGTCTTGATTGTGTATTACTCCACATCCTAGGAAAGAAGGTTTTATATTTGTCACTAAAGTTTGGAATAGATTTTTTTCTGTCATCAATAATTATATATTTTCCTTTTTTATCTTCTTTTGCATAAGTTGGATTTCCATCTAAATATGGTTTTTTGCTATCTAATTTAGCATTAAAATATTGACCATATACTATAGGCCAACTTCCATACTGTTCACGCTTTAAGTATGATAAAAGACCAACTGCATCTTCAGGGTTGTTTTCATCAATAGGAGGATTTGAGTTTGATCTAACTACTAAAACTGCAAAAGATGAATATCCAATTAAAAGCATCATAAAAGATATAATTAAGGTATTCATCAAAGGTTTGTTATGTTTTTTTGTATAGATTAATCCAAAAATAATGAGAGCTGTTAGAGTTAAAAAATAAATTATCGTTCCAGAATTAAAAGGGAGTCCAATGCTGTTCACAAAAAACAGTTCAAATGTAGAAATTAAACCTACAGCACTTGGGATTATTATCCCTTGAACAGTACCTAGTACAGCCATAGATAGAATAAAAGCTTTAATAGCTCCAGATTTGGAATATTCATATTTCTTGTAATAATAAATCATTCCCATTGCTGGTATAGTTAACAAGCTTAAAAGATGAACACCGATTGATAAACCAATTAGATATGCGATTAAAATTAACCATCTTGAAGAGGATGGTTGATCAGCCTCTTCTTCCCATTTTAATATACACCAAAAAGTAATGGCTGTAAAAAATGATGACATCGCATAAACTTCGCCTTCTACTGCTGAAAACCAAAAAGAATCAGTGAAAGTGTAGGTTAATGCCCCAACAACACCTGCAGCAAGTATAGCAATCATTTTGAATGAATCTTCATCATTGCTTTTAGCAAAAATTCTTCTTCCAAAAGCAGTAATTGTCCAAAATAAGAATAGAATCGTAAAAGAGCTACATAAAGCAGACATAACATTTATTGCAACAGCTACTTGACTAGTACCTGGCTCTGCAAATAAAGAAAATACCCTTCCTAGAAGCTGAAATAATGGAGCTCCAGGGGGGTGACCAACCTCTAATTTATATGCCGTAGCAATATACTCCCCGCAATCCCAAAAACTTACAGTTTGTTCAATGGTTGACAGGTACACAAATGATGCAATGGCAAATACAGACCAGCCAATAATATTGTTAAGTTTTTTAAATGATTCCATTATATTGTATGATTTACTTTTGATTTCTGAATGCGAATTTATGAATTTAAACTTATTTTTTATGTAAAAAATAATGTTAAGGAATTAATTAATTTCATTTTGCTAGTAACGAATAATTATTAATTTTGCCAATCAATATTTTTAAATGCCCGATGGTGTAACTGGCAACACGTCTGTTTTTGGTGCAGAAGAGTCTAGGTTCGATCCCTAGTCGGGCAACTACAACTATTAATTTAAATCAGATAACACGAGGGATTTTTTTTAGTAATAAAGTTTAACCCCCTTTTATTCTAGTAAAATCCTTGCTATAGAATATTTTTTTTAATAGATTTGTCTTTCTGTTGATATTGGAAAGAATCAACATTATTAATATAACAAGTAAACTATGAAAAATTTATACAACCTAAACTCTTTAAAGAAATTATTATTCTTTTTTGCTGCAGCTTTAATTTCATTAAGTAGTTATTCTCAAACATTATCACCAACAGTTAATGTAAGTCTATCAAACTTAAATTGTGTTCAACTATCTGATTTAAGTATAGATGTTAGTCAAGATGCTGGTGAGACAGATATTCTAAATTCTGTTTTCACATCAGATGATGGTTCTTTTGATCTCGCAAACATAAATGTGGGAGATACAGTTGGAACAGCAGATATGACATTTTTATCTGGAATAACTTTAAACTCAACTTTAATTGTTGGTTCAACCTCATCTTTCAGTACAATTATCTTATCAATTGATAGTAGTGGTACTCTTGGATCGTTCACTCTAAGAAATGATACTAATGGTATTGAAATTACAGCAACTAGCCCAGGTGGAGATGGGAATAATACAACAGGTGGATATTCTTCAAATGCAACTTTTCATAATTTATTTTTGAATCCTGCAAATCCAGTTTTTACTTTTTCATCAACAATTACATCAGAGCTAGGTCAAGTAGATAACCAATCATTTGTACAGATTTTGGGATGTTCAGATTTTTCTCCTACTGTTAATTTAACACTTTCAAATAATGATTGTGGATTATTAACTGATGTTACAATTGACGTAAGTCAAGATGCTGGAGAAATTGATATGGCTTCAGCACTATTTACAACTGATGGTGGGTCATTTGATCTTGCTTCTTTAAGTATTGGAAGTATGGTTGGAACTGCTACAGTTTCAGCAGGAACTAATTCATATATTGCAGATTTATTTGTAAATAGTATTATCGGTAACACTGCGACAATTGAAGATAATTTATCTTTAAATACTTTTTTAATTGAGAATTTATCTTCAGGTGGAGTTAGTGTAAGCACTACTAGCCCAGGAGATAATAATTATACTACAATTAATGGTAATTCAACTTCAGTGCTTCTGCAAAATATTTTTAATAACACTAGTACTGGTGTTTTAGGTTTTAATTCAGTAATTTCATCTGAAATTGGACAGATTGATAATCAATCTTTAAACTTATTAATGTCATGTTCAGATTTTTCTCCTACAGTTTCAACATCATTATCCCATTACGTATGCGATAGTGTTTCTGATTTAACCATAAGTGTAAGTCAAGATGCTGGCGAGACAGATATGGCAACTGCATTATTTATATCTGATGGTGGTTCATTTACAATATCTTCTTTATCTATTGGAGATAATATAGGTTCTGCGACACTAACAAACTCAATATCTACTTATAATACAGATCTTCATGTTAGTTCAATAACAGGTTCTACTGCGATTATAACAGACTCCCTTGGTAATACATTTTTAATTGAAAATTTATCTTCAGGAGTGAGTATAACTGCTACAAGTCCAGGTGACAATAATTCTACAACAAGTGGAAATACATCTTCTGTTACATTTAATAATATTTTCCATAATCCGAATAATGGAATAATCAATTTTACTTCAACAATTACATCAGAGCTTGGTGAAGTTGATACTCAAAATTTTTCTTTCAACATGTCATGTATGGATTTCTCGCCTACAGTTGCTATAACTTTAAGCAATAATACATGTCAATCAACAACTGATTTAACAATTAATGTAAGTCAAGATGCAAATGAAACGGATATTGCAAGTGCATTATTTGTTTCTGATGGAGGTGCTTTTAATATTTCTGGATTAAATTTAAATGATGTTGTTGGTTCTGCAAGTATTTTCTTTGCTAACGGAACTACAGTAATTTCAAATCTTGAATTAAGCTTAATAAATAGTCTAGATGATTTCGAAGTTCAATCTGTAGATTCTTTAGGTAATGTTTTAGGAACATTTGCTGTGACAAATATAATTGGAGGTGGTGTTGATATTGTAGCAACAAGTCCTCCAGATGGAAACTCATCTACTAACGGATATGTTTCTACAGCAACGTTTAATGGTTTATTTGTAAATCCAAATACTTCATATTTGAATTTTACAACAACTATTACATCGGAACTTGGCATGGTAGACGTACAATCCTTATCTTTTTTAATCTGTTGTGATCCATTTTTAACAGTAACCATTACTGCTTGTGATTCATTTGACTGGGATGGTATGACTTACGATTCAACAGGCATGTATACTAATGTATACACTGATGTAAATGGTTGTGATAGTACGGTAACATTAGATCTTACAATTATCACAGGTTCATCATCAACAGTAACCATTACTGCATGTGATTCATTTGATTGGGATGGAATGACTTACGATTCAACAGGTATGTATACTAATGTATACACTGGAGTAAATGGTTGTGATAGTACGGTAACACTTGATCTTACAATTAATAATAGTTCATCATCAACAGTTACGATTACTGCTTGTGATTCATTTGATTGGGATGGAATGACTTACGATTCAACAGGTATGTATACTAATGTATACACTGGTGTGAATGGATGTGATAGTACGGTAACACTTGATCTTACAATTAATAATAGTTCATCATCAACAGTAACCATTACTGCTTGTGATTCATTTGACTGGGATGGTATGACTTACGATTCAACAGGCATGTATACTAATGTATACACTGATGTAAATGGTTGTGATAGTACGGTAACATTAGATCTTACAATTATCACAGGTTCATCATCAACAGTAACCATTACTGCATGTGATTCATTTGATTGGGATGGAATGACTTACGATTCAACAGGTATGTATACTAATGTATACACTGGAGTAAATGGTTGTGATAGTACGGTAACACTTGATCTTACAATTAATAATAGTTCATCATCAACAGTTACGATTACTGCTTGTGATTCATTTGATTGGGATGGAATGACTTACGATTCAACAGGTATGTATACTAATGTATACACTGGTGTGAATGGATGTGATAGTACGGTAACACTTGATCTTACAATTAACAATAGTTCATCATCAACAGTTACGATTACTGCTTGTGATTCATTTGACTGGGATGGTATGACTTACGATTCAACAGGGATGTATACTAATGTATATACGGATGTAAACGGTTGTGATAGTACAGTAACATTGGATCTTACTATAAACAATGGTCCAACTGATGCAACTGTAACTCAAAACGGAGATACATTAACTGTTACAGCAACTACTGGAACTGCTCCATACACATATGAGTGGAACACTGGAGAGACTACACAGTCAATAATTCCTGATTCAAGCGGAACATATTATTGTATAGTAACTGATGCTAATGGATGTCAGGATTGGAGTAATCAATACGTTTATACAAGCACTTCAATTTCTGAACTAAATTCTAATAAAATGTTAGTTTATCCAAATCCAACTAATGGTATATTAAATATTGAGTTTAATAATTTTGATAACATATATACTTCATTATCAATAGTGAACATACTTGGTGATGAGGTGTATAAAGAACAGTTAGAAAATACTTCTATTAAATATTCTAATCAATTAGACTTATCAGAATATTCTAATGGAATTTATTTTGTGAAATTTAGTTCAATTGAAAAGGTTATTACAAAGAAATTAATTTTACAATAAAAATTAATACTTGAAATATGAATACAAAAAGACCTGCTTGATAGCAGGTCTTTTTTTTAAACAAAAACAAACACAAAAACAATGAAAAAAATAATTTATTTAGTATTATTTGTTGGATTTTTTTCAGCATGTAATCAATCCTTAAATGAAGATAAGGTTGAAGAATTTATAGTTACCCATTTCGCTGAAAAAATTGGAGGGGAAGACGCTATTGATAAGCTAAAAGAAGATGCAGGTGACTCCATTCTTATGTATAGCTTGTCTAACGGCTGGATTGGAAGGCCTGAATGGGTAAATGACCATAGTAAAATAAAAGCTGAATGGTTTTATGAAGATTCTATTATTGCAGAAGTTAAAAATATTGAGGTTTTTGGAAAGGTAGCTAGCGTTTATGGTAATGTCAGTTCTTATGTTTCTGGAATTAGAACATATAGAGGTGGCTTTCATTCAATTGTAGGAAAACAAATGGGAAAATTAGTTTTTAAAAGACATTCTTGGATGAATTGGGATGTGAATTTTTCAGCCAACTCTTTTGTATGGCCATCAACAGAAGTTGAAGGAGCATTGTCTATGTATAATAGTATGAGATATGCAATGGCTAATCTTAGAAACAATGATGCATCAGCTTATTCTGATAGTTTAGTTGCTTTAGATTCTACATTAGCTGTTGCACACGTTGGGAAGATGCACTACCTATTCTTGAATGGCGAAAGAGATAAGTTATTATCTCTTATTGAAGAAATTAAGCCAAAATTAGATGGAGCTTCTTTAGCTGAAAAGTATTATTTAGAAACTTATGCTCCTGTATCAAATAGAACTGAAAGACTTGAGAAGTATGAGAAAGCTTTATTATACGCTGCAAATGATCCGTTATTAAGAGGTTGGTATGCTTATTTTTTAGAAGATCTTGATCAAAGAATTGAGAATGCTAAAATAGGTTTAAAAAGATTTCCGGAGAGTAGTCTTTTAAATAACATGATGGGTTATTTCATGAAGGAAAAAGGTGATATGGAAGCTGCAAAAAATTATTTGCAAGTATATATAACAGTACATCCAGAAGAGCCTAATGCATATGATTCAATGGGAGATATTTTATTAGCTTCTGGAGATACTCTTCAAGCCAAAGAAATGTATTTAAAGGCTTATGAAATAAGTAGAAATTTAACAACAGGTCCAGAGGATTTTTTCAGCACTTCTAAAAAGAAGGCAGATGCACTATAACATTTTTGCATGATTCATAAAAAGATTGTATCTTTGTTGAGAAAATATTAAAGAAGAGAGAAGGGGCAGCAGCCCCTTCTTTTATTAAATGATGCTACTAAAAGATAACATAAAAGAAGTTGCAACAAAAAAAGCCAATGAAATTAATGGTTTTATTGTTGATGTAAATATAAGTGCTAACAATAGTATTGAAGTTCTATTTGATAAGGAAAATGGAGTGCATATTGATGATTGTTTAAGTATTAGCAGATATATTCATTCAGAATTTGATAGAGATGTAGAAGATTATTCATTAACAGTTTGCTCTCCTGGATTGACAAATCCTTTTAAAGTAAAAGAACAGTATTTTAAAAATAGAGGAAAAGAAGTTGTTATTAAAAAGAATGATGGAAAAAGAATATCGGGGATTTTAAGAGACTTACTATTAAATGATGATGTTATTTTGGATGTTAAAAAAAAGACGAAAAACACTAAAAATTATTCTATCCAAGAAGTTGTAGTATCATTAAGCGAAATAAAAGAAACTAAATTGAAAATAAACTTTAAATAAAATGGAAGTAGAAAATTTAATCCAATCATTCTCAGAATTTAAGGATGTTAAAAATATCGACAGAGAAACAATGATGAATATTTTAGAAGATGTATTTAAATCTGTACTTGAAAAAAAGTATGAAGGTGAAGGTGATTTCAACGTAATCATTAACGTTGATAAAGGAGATTTAGAAATATGGAAAAATAGAGAAGTTGTAGAAGACGGAAGTGTTGAAAATGATATCTCTCAAATTGCACTTTCTGATGCTCAGAAAATTGAAGATGATTATGAGGTTGGAGAAGAATTGTCGGAACAAGTAAGCTTTGAATCTGAGTTCGGAAGAAGACAAGTATTATCAATTAGACAACATCTGATATCTAGAATTCATGAGCAACACAGAGATGTTTTAATAAAAAGGTATGAATCAAGAATAGGAGAGATTGTTCATGGTGAAGTATATCAAATTTGGAGAAATGAAATTCTTCTAACTGATGATGAAGGTAATGATATGTCATTGCCAAAATCCGAACAGATTCCTAAAGATTTCTTTAAAAAAGGAGAATCTGTTAGAGCAGTTATTAAAGAGGTTAATATAAAGAATAATAAAGCAAATATAGTTCTCTCAAGAATTGCCCCTGAATTTATTGAAAGATTATTTGAAATGGAAGTTCCTGAAGTATTTGATGGAATCATAACAATTAAGAAGGTAGTTAGGAATCCTGGAGAAAGAGCAAAAGTATGCGTAGAATCTTATGATGATCGTATTGATCCTGTAGGTGCATGCGTTGGAATGAAAGGCTCTAGAATTCATGGAATTGTAAGAGAACTAAGAAATGAAAATATTGATGTAGTTAATTTTACAGAAAATCTTCAGCTCCTAATAACAAGAGCCTTAAGTCCTGCAAAAATAACTTCTGTTAATATTGATGATGAAAACGGAAGAGCAAAAGTCATCATGGATGCTGATCAAGTTTCATTAGCAATTGGAAGAGGTGGTAATAATATTGCATTAGCGGGAAGATTAACAGGATATGAAATTGATGTCTTTAGAGACGAGGCTAGCTTTGAAGATGATGTGGCTATTGATGAATTTGTTGATGAAATTGATGGTTGGATATTAGATGCTCTTAAAGGTATTGGTTGTGATAGTGCTCGTAGTGTATTAGAAATTGATGCTGATGATTTAGTTTCCAGAACAGATCTTGAAAAAGAAACTGTAGAAGAAGTTTTAAAAATATTTAAATCTGAATTTGAAGATTAAAAAACGATTATATGTCTGAAAAAAATAGTGTGAGATTAAGTAAGTTAGTTAGAGAGTTTAATGTTAAAATTGATAGAATTTTAGATTTTTTGTCTGAAAAAGGTGTTTCTGGATTAAATCCTAATTCAAAAATCTCTAATGATCTTTATATGCAGCTATTACAAGAGTTTGATTCTTCAAAAGCTGCCAAAATTTCAGCTCAATTATTAGCTAAAGAGCAAGAATTAAAAAAAGCTGAAGAGATAATAAGAATTGAAAAAGAAGAAAAAGAAGAAAAAGAAAGAAAAGAGAAAGAAAAAGTTGAGAAATCTAATCTGATTAAGATTAAAATTAAAGAAGTTGAAAACAAAAAGAATATTGAGTCAAAGGTAAATGAAGATGCTGTTGCCAAGAACAATGATCCAGAAAAAAATGATGAGCTCATCAAGGCAAAATCTACTAAACTTAAAGGACTAACAACTACTGGTCAAAAGATAGATTTATCAAAATTTGATAAACCAGTTGTAAAGAAAGATTCAAATAGCGAAGATGCTAAAAGAAAACGCAAACGGATTATAAAAAAGAAAATTGATCCAAGAAGTTTTAATAAATTCAAAAAATCTCCAACTAAAACAGTTGAAATATCACCTGAAGAAGCTCAGAAAAGAGTGCGTGAAACACTTGCTAAACTGCAAGGTTCAGGAAAAAAATCTTCTGTAAAAAATAGAAAGGAGAAGCGAGAGGCTCACAAAGCAATACAGGATCAAGAAATACAAGATCAAGTACAGTCACAAAAAAATATTAAAGTAGCAGAGTTTGCAACGCCTAATGAATTGGCATCATTAATGGATGTGAGCGTAACTGATATAATAACATCTTGTATGAGTTTGGGTATTATGGTTAGTATGAATCAGAGATTAGATGCAGAGACCATAGAAATGCTAGTGGAAGACTTTGGACTAAAAGTTGAGTTTATTACTGCTGATATTCAAGAAGAAATAGAAGAAATTGTTGATGAAGATAAAGATTTAATTGGAAGAGCTCCTATTGTTACTATTATGGGTCATGTTGATCATGGAAAGACGTCCTTAATGGACTATATCAGAAAAAGTAACGTCATTGCTGGAGAATCCGGAGGTATTACACAGCATATAGGAGCATATGAAGTTACATTAGATGATGGGCAAAAAATTTCATTTTTAGATACTCCTGGTCATGCTGCATTTACAGCAATGAGAGCAAGAGGTGCTAAAGTAACAGATATAGTTATTGTTGTTGTTGCTGCTGATGACAGAGTAATGCCTCAAACAAAAGAAGCGATTAGTCATGCACAAGCGGCTGGCGTTCCGATAATTTTTGCAATAAATAAAATTGATGTTCCAACTGCAGACCCAGAAAAAATTAAAGGCGAATTAGCAGAGATGAATATGTTAGTTGAAGATTGGGGTGGAAAATACCAATCTAATGATATTTCAGCTCTTAAAGGAACAGGGGTAGATCAATTATTAGAAAAGGTCTTGTTAGAATCTGAAATGCTCGACTTAAAAGCTAATCCAAATAGAAATGCTCAAGGAACTGTCGTTGAAGCATCATTAGATAAAGGTAAAGGATATTTATCTACAATACTTATTCAAAAAGGGACTCTTAAAGTAGGAGACTATGTACTAGCTGGTAGATGTTCTGGAAAAGTAAAAGCGCTTTTAGATGAAAGGGGGAATAAAAAAGAATCTGCTGGTCCTTCAACGCCAGTTGTGTTACTAGGGCTTGATGGCGCCCCAACTGCTGGAGATGAATTTTTTGTCATGGATAGTGAACAAGAAGCCAAGAAAATTGCTACAAAAAGAGAACAATTACAAAGAGAGCAGAGTGTAAGAACACAAAAACATCTAACCTTAGATGAAATTGGTAGGAGAATAGCTTTAGGAGAATTCCAGGAAGTTAATATAATTGTAAAAGGTGATGTTGACGGATCTATCGAAGCATTGTCAGATTCCCTTGAAGGATTATCTAATGAGGAGATCAAAGTAAATATTATTCAAAAAGCAGTTGGACAAATTTCAGAATCTGATGTGATGTTGGCAGCTGCGTCAGATGCTATAATTATAGGTTTTCAAGTTAGACCGTCTTTACAAGCTAGAAAGCTTGCTGAAAGTGAAAGTATTGATGTTAGGCTTTATTCTATTATTTATAAAGCTATAGAAGATTTGAAATTAGCAATGGAAGGTATGTTAAGCCCAGATGTTGAGG